>Ga0256405_10000123_pt1 | contig 240507 bp, 208 predicted proteins | sample RumenRJG_02DNA_FD_189096 | JGI IMG/M metagenome (GOLD analysis project Ga0256405, IMG submission 189096) | Bovine rumen microbial communities from Lethbridge, Alberta, Canada - RJG_02 | ecosystem: Host-associated > Mammals > Digestive system > Stomach > Rumen | place: Canada: Alberta...
TGTTTTCGGAATTCACCCTTGCGGAGCGCCTTCGTAACTGTGGGGCTTTGCCCCACACCCCACAAGGGCTGTCAGCCCTTGACCTGACCAAAGGAACACAGTCCCTTTGGAATCCCATTCATAGAATTCGCAAATTATTAAGCTAAATTATGATTTATATCAGTCCATTCTGTTCTCCATGTCAGTATACTCACGCATAGGCGATATTGCCTTGTACGCAGGACGGATTATCTTGTTGGAGTTGATGAGTTCCTCTATTCTGTGAGCCGACCAGCCCGATATTCTCGCAGTTGCGAAAAGAGGCGTGAACAGCTCGTCGGGTATGCCCAGCATACGGTATACGAAGCCGCTGTAGAAGTCAACGTTTGCACAGACGCCCTTGTAGATGCGGCGTTCTTCGGCGATGACCTCGGGAGCAAGGCGCTCCACCAGCGAATACAGCGCAAATTCCTCGTGTCTGCCCTTTTCGGAGCTGAGAGACTCTACAAAGCCCTTGAATACCTTGGCTCTCGGATCCGACTGTGAGTAGACTGCGTGTCCCATGCCGTAAATAAGACCTGCATGGTCAAAGGCTTCCTTGTGGAGAAGTCTGCGGAGATAATCCTTTACCTCCTCCTCGTCGTTCCAGTCCTTTACATTCTGCTTCATATCGTCGAACATCATTGCTACCTTGATATTTGCACCGCCGTGCTTGGGACCTTTCAGCGAGCCCAGTGCCGCCGCGATAGCGGAATAGGTATCGGTTCCCGAGGAGGACACAACATGGACTGTGAATGTGGAGTTGTTTCCGCCGCCGTGCTCTGCGTGGAGAACCAGCGCCAAGTCCAGTATACGGGCTTCAAGCTCGGTGTACCTGCCGTCCTCGCGGAGCATATAGAGTATATTCTCAGCTATGGACATATCGGGCTTTGGACTGTGTATGAAAAGGTCTCCGCCAAGTCTTGCGTATCTGTAGGCATGGTATGCGTACACTGCAAGCACGGGGAAAAGAGTTATGAGCTCTATGCTCTGTCTCAGTACATTGGGCACCGAGATATTGTTTGCTTTATCATCATATGAATACAGCGCAAGAACGCTCTTTGCAAGAGTATTCATCATATTGTCTGTGGGAGCTTTCATAATAACGTCGCGCATGAAATTGGACGGGAGCTCGCGGAAATCCGCAAGTATAGCCCTGAACTCGGCAAGCTCGTGCTCCGAGGGCATTTTTCCGAAAAGAAGAAGATATACGGTCTCCTCAAAGCCGAAGCGCTTTTCCTTTATGAAACCTGCGACGATATCCTCAACGTCAATTCCTCTGTAATACAGCTTTCCGTCGCCGTGATTGGGCATTCCGTCGCCGCTGTCTATCACTTTGATAGTGCTGATATTGGTAAGACCTGCAACTACACCGTTGCCGTTTATATCGCGGAGTCCGCGCTTTACGTCGTACTGTGTGTAGAGCTCGGGATCTATTTTGTAGCCTTCAAGCGACATATCAGCAAGTTTTGTGATCTCTGGCGTGATGTCTGAAAATTTGTATCTCATGTATCGTCATCCCTTTCTTTTTACGAATAGTAGTAATAAATATGCATATTACAATTATATTTGATTTTAGTAATTTTGTCAAGGCTAAACAAAAAGTTAATTTCTTTGTCAAAGAAAAGATGTTAAATTTTATCATTTCTCTTGAAAAAATCTGTGTGATATGGTAAAATATATTTGTCGGTTTTTCTGCCGACTTTTGTTAATGGTACAAGGGAGATGATATAAATTGGAATCAGTTGAGTATAAATGCCCCAATTGCATGGCAGACCTGAAATTCAACCCTGCTTCGCAGAAGCTGGAATGCGAATTCTGTCTCAGTGCATTTACTGTAGAGGAAATAAAAGAGCTCTGCGCAAATACCGAAAACAGTATACCGCAGGCGGCTGCACAGACGCAGAATGAGTTTGCAAGCCACACGAATCTGTATCACTGCAAGAGCTGCGGTGCTGAAATTATGGCTGACGACCAGCAGACAGCTACGTTCTGCTATTACTGCCACAATCCTGTTATCTTAGCAGGCAAAATGGGCGGCGAGTTCAAGCCCGATAAGGTCATCGGCTTCAAGCTCACAAAAGACAACGCTATATCCATCTTCAGGAAGTGGATAGGCAAGCGCTGGTTCGTGCCAAAGGAATTCAAATCACAGCAGCAGCTCGAAAAGCTTACGGGACTTTACGTGCCGTTCTGGGTAGCTGACTGCGATATCGACATTGATTATCACGCCATAGGCAAAAAGACAAGGAGCTGGACATCGGGAGACTACCGTGTCACCGAAACTCAGGAATATGATGTTGTCCGCCGCGGAAACCTCACTACAAGAGGTATCCCTGCCGACGGCGAGACCAAGATAGACGACCTGCTCATGGAGTCTATCGAGCCCTATGACTACAGAGAGCTTAAAGACTTCTCAATGTCCTATCTCAGCGGCTTCTATGCAGATAAGTACGACGTGGACAAGGCAGCGGTATTTCCGCGTATCCGCGTCCGTGCAACTCAGGCGACGGCTTCACTTATAAATGATACCATAAAGGGTTATAGCAGCGTTTCGCCTATGATACAGGATTACCGCATAAAGCAGACCAACTGGAGCTATATGCTGCTACCTGTATGGTTCATGTCCTATAAATATAAGGATAAGGTCTATGAATTTGCTATAAACGGACAGACAGGCAAGCTTGCAGGTACTCCGCCCCTTTCAAAGGGCAGGCTATGGCTGGCTTGTCTCGGCTTAGGAGCAGCAGTTGCAGCTGTCTGTGCTGTGATAGGAGGTGCTACCATCTGATGAAACGCCTTTTATCGCTTATAATGACAGCCATAATGTGTCTGTGTATGCTTATGGCGCTGACCGGCTGCTCAGAGCCGCCAAATAACTATGTAGGCTGGAACGGCAATTATCAGGACTCTTTCCTGCACGATGACAAGAATCTGTTCTCGGACACTCAGAGACAAGAGCTTGATGAAATGATACAGCAGAAAGCCAAAGAGCTGGAAATGAATATCCTCATCTATGTAAACGGTACATACCGCAGCGACTATGAGACAAAGGATTTCTGCGACTGTACATATGAAGCATTTTTCCAGCCAGACACCGACGGTCTTATGTATTACCTTGACCTTTCCAGCAAGGTGCCTGCTTACGACTATATATCCACATCAGGAAAGGCTATACTTCTCTATGAGGAAAACAGGGAGAGCATCTTCAGCCACATGGACCTTTACCTCCCTTCCTCGGGCTCATCATATGAAAGCGACCAGATATACGATGCTGTTGTGGAGTTTCTCAATCAGCTCAGCGTATACGCAAATAACGGAAATACCTCTCATTATTACCACGACGAGTCAAAGGGCACTTATATCTACTATAAAGGCGATAAGCTTTATGTAACAACAAGAAAACCACTGAGATTACTGCTTCCCATATGGTTTGCTTCAGCTATCATAGGACTTGTCACAGCCCTTATCACGTTCCTCATCTCAAAGAGGCACTACACCTTTAAGGCAAAGACAAATCCCAGCGTTTATCTGTCAAAGGACGCTGTAAACTTTACACAAAAGTCCGATAATCATATCCGTACATATCAGACAAGACACAGGATCTCATCAAGCAGCAGCGGCGGAGGCGGTCATCGCAGCGGAGGAGGCGGAGGCCATCACAGCAGCGGAAGCCACGGCGGCGGCGGTCACCACAGATAAGATAAATATTGCAAAAAAAGCTCCCGAAACGGGAGCTTTTTGTATTTTACTTTATACCGCTGACAAAGTCCTCGATGACCTTTGCCACCTCGTCGGGCTTCTGCTCATAGATGAAATGACTTCCTGCAATGTTTATCTCCTTGCAGTTGCCTACCTTTTCAATGTATTTGCTTCTGTTATTACGATATTCCGTTTCTCTCTCGGACTTTTCGTCCTCGAACCATTCCTGAGCCTTGGCTTCGTCCACCTCGCCGTCCATGAACATAAGATAGTCCCTTATATCGTCAATTGTCTGATAGTTGGTCGATATGTATATCTTAGGGATATCGTTGGACTTTATAGAAGCCCACGCTGTTTTCATATTGCTGTTGAAGTTCTTCGTCTCGCTGATATGAGACTTTGAAAATGCAGGCGGATTCAGCGCAAACAGAGCATTTGCGTCCTTTGCGTATTCTTCGGAGCTGTCCCCGCTTGTGATATCGCTAATAACTCTTAAAACGCCTGTTTTGTACAGGAATTTAGTGATCTGGAACTGAACGCCCGAAGTCATCTCGTTTATCTCCTCTTCGGTCTCTTCGGGATAAGCTTCATTGACGGAATCAAGGAAGATAACTCCCGATACCTCGTCGGGGTAGGTATTCTCCCAATATGTGCCGTAGATACCGCTGAGAGAATGGGGCATAAGTATGTATGGAGCTTCAACTCCTGCGTTTTTCAGAGCGGTTCGTGTGCTGTCAACTATGTATTCCGTTGTAACATCGTGGTCTGTCTCCTCGCAAACGCCGTAGCCCGGACGTGTAACGACCACAAGGCTGATATCGTCGCTGAGGTGCTCGGAGAACTTCTTCATATCCACGGTGAACTCCGCATGACCGTTGCCGGGCATAACGATTATCTTGTTTTTGCCCTCGCCGTAGATGTTTATGTTCATTTTATAGTCCCCTGCGTCGTAAAAGTGAACGAAGCCGTCCCTTTCGAGGAGCTCCCTGTCCTTTTTCTGCGCAGATCTCTGATAAAAGAAGCTTACGATAATAAATATCAGTATAAGTATCAGCAATATCAGCAGTATCCTGCCGATAACCTTGAATATCTTCTTGACAACTCCCATAGTCTTTCTCTCCTTAATATCTCATATCCTTATATTTGCCGTTTTTGCGGCATAGTTTATACATTATAGCATATAGCAGCAGATTTGTCAATCAATCTGTACGGGCGACTGTTTGGCGTCCGCATAAAACGCAGCCCTAATCGCTTAACAAATCTAATTTAACGTGTTATTAACCACGAAGGTAATTATGTATTGCTTCACGCAAGGAAATCCCCAGAGAGTACCATCTCGGGGGATTTTTTGTATCAGCTTTAAATAACCATGTGTAGGGGCTGATGCCCACATCAGCCCGCCAATTCTACAAAATTTCCACGGGGCGATGTAGGCATCGCCCACTACAATTGGTTATCTTTTTTCGCGTAATACATGGGCGCACACTGTGCGCCCATACACTAATCACTATTCACTGCTCACTAATAACTAAAAAACGTGAAGAAGCAATGCTTCTTCACGTTTTTGATCATGCGTTCATACCGAGCTCGATAGCCTTGAAGTTGTTAGGGATAAGTGCTGCCTTTTTAGGCGGAACTACCTTCTCGATAGCCTTCTGCATTGTCTCAAGTGAGCAGATGTTTGTCTCCTTGAGGAGCTTGCCGAGAAGAATGATGTTTGAGCCGCCCTTGAGGTTGTTGTCGTCAGCCATCTGCTGTGACGGGATACCGTACAGCTCGATGTCTGTTCTGTCTGTAGCAGGCTCTATCATTGTGCTGTCGAAGAATACCTTACCGCCGGGACGTACACAGCTTACGAACTTGTCGAATGAAGGCTGGTTCATAGCGATAAGAAGATGTGGTGTAACAACGAGAGGTGAACCGATAGGATCATCGGAGATAGTAACTGAACAGTTGCAGGTACCGCCTCTCATCTCAGGACCGTATGAAGGGAGCCATGAGAGCTCCTTATTGTCCATAAGTCCGCAGTATGCAAGTATCTTTCCTGCGAAAAGGATACCCTGTCCGCCGAAGCCTGCGAGAAGGATCTCTGTAGTAGCCATTACTCATTACCTCCTTCTGTCTTTGGGAATACGCCCTCTTCAACGTCCTTGTAAACGCCGAGCGGGTAGTATGGTATCATTTCGTCCTGAAGTCTCTTGATAGCGTCAAGAGGAGCAAGTCCCCAGTTTGTAGGACAAGTCGAAAGAACCTCTACGATAGAGAAGCCCTTGCCTGCCTTCTGGTTCTCGAATGCCTTGCGGATAGCCTTCTTTGCAGCCTTGATGTGAGGAACGCTGTCAACTGCAACACGCTCAGCATAAGCTGTACCTGTCAGTGTTGAGAGCATCTCGCATACCTTTACAGGATAGCCTGCAAGCTCGGGGCTTCTTCCGAAAGGTGTGGTCTGTGTTACCTGTCCCGGAAGAGTTGTAGGAGCCATCTGACCGCCTGTCATGCCGTAGATAGTGTTGTTGATGAAGATAACGACGATATTCTCGCCTCTTGTAGCAACGTGAACTGTCTCGGCAGTACCGATAGCAGCAAGGTCGCCGTCGCCCTGATATGTGAATACGAACTTATCAGGGTTTGTACGCTTAACGCCTGTTGCAACAGCCGGTGCACGTCCGTGAGCAGCCTCTATCATATCACAGTTGAAGTAATCATATGCCATAACAGAGCAGCCAACAGGACATACTCCGATAGTATCGCCCTCGATACCCATTTCGTCGATAACCTCACAGAGTATTCTGTGAACTATACCGTGTGTGCAGCCGGGGCAGTAGTGTGTAGGAATGTCGATAAGCGACTTTGGTCTTTCAAATACTACAGCCATCAGAGAGCACCTCCTATTTTCTTGATCTCGCCCAGAACCTCAGCAGGTGTGGGGATAACGCCGCCTGTTCTTCCGTAGAACTCTACAGGCTTTGAGCAGTTGATAGCAAGCTTGATATCCTCTATCATCTGTCCCATTGACATCTCGACGCTGAGAAGCTTCTTAGCGTTCTTAGCAGCCTCGTTTATCTCCTTTACAGGGAATGGCCACAGTGTCTTCGGACGGAAGAGACCAGCCTTGATGCCCTGTGCTCTTGCGTCGTTTACAGCAGACTTTGCAACTCTTGCAGTTGCGCCGAATGCGCATACAAGGATATCGCAGTCCTCGGTGAGATAAAGCTCTGCCTCGGTCTCTGTCTCCTTGATTATCTCGTATCTCTTGTAACGGTCAAGGATAGAATTCTCGAGCTCATCGGGCTTGAGGTAGAGGGAGTTGATGATGTGGTGCTCTCTCTGCATCTTGTGACCGTTTGCAGCCCAGCCGCTCTTATCGTAAGCGTTTGGATTGATCTCAGGGAATGTAACAGGCTCCATCATCTGTCCGAGAAGTCCGTCTGCAAGGATCATTGCAGGCATACGGTACTTGTCAGCGCGGTCGAAAGCCTTGACAACGTAGTCTACCATTTCCTGTACTGAAGCAGGTGCATATACCAGAAGCTGGAAGTCGCCGTGACCGAGAGCCTTTGTAGCCTGCCAGTAGTCAGCCTGTGAAGGCTGGATACCGCCCAGACCGGGGCCGCCTCTTTCAACGTTGATGATAACAGCAGGAAGGTCTGAACCTGCGATGTATGATACGCCCTCGCTCTTCAGTGAGATTCCGGGTGAGGACGATGATGTCATTGCACGGACGCCTGTTGAAGCAGCGCCGAGTACCATGTTGATAGCAGCGATCTCGGACTCTGCCTGTAAGAATACGCCGCCTGCCTTATGCATACGCTTTGCCATATAAGCGGCAAGCTCTGTCTGAGGAGTTATAGGATAACCGAAGAAGCATTTACAGCCTGCTCTGATAGCAGCCTCTGCCAGCGCTTCGTTGCCCTTCATAAGATTTCTTTCCAAAGCTAAACAGCTCCTTTCGATAAATAATTATTTTTGAATAACGATAGCGCAGTCGGGGCACATAGTTGCGCACATTGCACAGCTGATGCAGGCTGACTGGTCGGTACACTCTGCGTAGAAATATCCCTTCTTGTTACGCTTCTCCTTCTGGAGAACGACTATCTTCTTGGGACAGGCAGCTGTACAGAGACCGCAGCCCTTGCAGCGCTCGGTAATAACTGTCATTTTTTCCATACCTTTCGCTCCTTTCAAATTGATTCATAATTCACAATTCATAATTCATAATTAATGCTGCTTGCGAAATTTACGGAATAACCGATTTTTCATGCAATTATGCATTATGCATTATGAATTATGCATTCTGGGTGAGCCCCCAGACGGGCTTTACATATACCTTTGCAGGGAATACGTCGGACTTGTCGGAGGGCTTTACAAGCTCCTCGGGATAGACCGTGTATTTTACGGGGAGCCCCGTGATACGGGAGGTCTCCTCAGCAAAGGGACGTGACTGCTCGATGATATCGAGAGTAGTCTCGCAGCCTAAGTTGGTATTGTTTACGATAGCCGTATGCTTCATACGTGCTGCCGCTTCTATCTCATACATCAGCTTTGTGACTTCCTCAGCGGTATTTGTGAGGTAGCGGCGCTGATTTATGACGTAGTACATCTCGATATTGTCTTTGAACTGCTCCAGGTCGTCGGCATAGCGTCCCAGCGCAACAGCGCCTGCGTCGTCGCCGCCCACGTCAATGATGAGGCAGTCCTCGTCGGTAGCCAGCTCGACTACATCGAACTGTATAGACGGGATATCGAGGTTGCTCCTTGCGAAATCGGGAGCAATGAGCCTTATGCCCTTTTCCTCGAACAGGTCGCGGAAATCGGCTGTTCGGAAATAGGGATTTACTATATCAAGGTCTACGATAGCTGCGGACTTGCCCTCCGCTGCGGCTTTTACCGCAAGATTAACGGAGAAATTGGTCTTTCCGCTGCCATAGTGACCTGTAACTATCTTGATCTCTTTCATAAATATCCTCTTGAATTACTTGTGAAAAATCCTACAAACTATATTATACCACTTTAAAACCTTAATTGCAAGTGGTATTTTTCAACATAGACAAAGTTGTACAGCTGTTAAACCTCTTTTACCGATGATATACAAAACGGAGCGGCGTCAAGCCGTAAAAAAAGCCCCGACCAGCGGTCGGGGCATATATCGCTGGATTACTCAGCGTCTGTGTTCTTTTCAATGTAGTTTACGATGTCGCCTACTGTCTTGATCTCTTCTACAGCCTCGTCGGGGATAGAGATATCAAACTCGTCCTCGATAGTTGTGATGAGGTCAACAACGTCCAGTGAATCAGCACCGAGATCGTCCTGGATATTTGAATCCATGTTTACTTCGTCTGCCTCCACACTGAGCTGTTCTGCAATAATATCTTTGAGTTTTTCAAAAATCATTATTTGGTCCTCCATTTTTCTTTATTTTTTTGTCAAAATCGGTTCATTCTGTGAACGCTCCGATTTTTCTAAATTTAGTATAGCGTTCTTTAAGCAAAACGTCAATATCTTTTTTGCATTTTTCCGGGATTTTTTGTGACAAATATTCGTGTATATTTTCCGAAATTTTGTCTAAATCGTTATGTGCGCCGCCGAGAGGCTCTTCGATTATGGCTTCTGCAACGCCGAGACGAACCATATCCTCTGCGGTTATCTTCATTATCTCGCTGGCTTCCTGCTCTCTTGAGGCGTCCTTCCAGAGTATGCTTGCAAAGCCTCTTGGCGATAATACCGAGTATTCTGCGTTCTCAAGCATAGCAAGCTCGTCGCATACGCCCAGAGCAAGAGCTCCGCCGCTTCCGCCCTCGCCGAGAACGATAGATACTATAGGTGTGCGGAGAGTCATGAACTCGGCTATATTCTTGGCGATAGCCTCGCCCTGTCCGCGCTCCTCTGCGGCAACTCCGCAGAATGCACCGGGAGTATCTATGAAGCAGATGATAGGTCTGTGGAACTTCTCAGCCTGCCTTGCCAGTCTGAGAGCCTTTCTGTAGCCCTCGGGGTGGGGCATTGCGAAGTTGCAGGTCTTGTTCTCGTTGATATCCCTGCCCTTTACCTCTGCGATTATGGTAACGGGATTGCCGTCAAGTCTTGCCAGACCGCCGATGATAGCCCTGTCGTCGCCGAAAAGTCGGTCACCGTGCATCTCGTACCAGTCTGTGAATATCTGTGGTATATAATCCTTTATAGTAGGTCTGCCCTTAGTGTGTATGAGCTGAAGGCGTTCCCACGCTGTTCTCTTGTCGTCCATGCTCATGCCTCCTTGGGGTAAAATCCGTGGAGCTTCAGAAGGTGAGAAAGTACGCTTCTCAGCTTTCTGCGCTCGACTATCATATCAACAAAGCCCTTGGTATACATAAACTCGGCGAGCTGGAAGTCGTCGGGAAGCTTCTGCTTGATAGTTCCCTCGATAACTCGTCTGCCTGCAAAGCCTATGAGCACCTTCGGCTCGGCGATGATGATATCGCCCAGTGAAGCAAAGCTTGCTGTTACGCCGCCTGTGGTAGGATCGGTCATTACGGATATATAAAGTCCGCCTGCCTCGCTGTGGAGCTTTACTGCGCCCGAGGTCTTAGCCATCTGCATGAGTGATACTATGCCCTCCTGCATACGTGCGCCGCCCGAAGCGGTGAACATTACCACAGGGAGCTTCTTCTCCGTGGCATACTCAAAGGCACGGGTTATCTTCTCGCCTACGACGCTGCCCATAGAGCCCATCATAAAGCGTGAATCCATGACACCGATGACTACAGGCGAGCCCTTGATAGTAGCTGTACCTGTGATGACAGCCTCGCTGAGTCCCGTTGCTGCGCGGAGCTCCGCCTGCTTTTCGCTGTAATCAGGAAAATCCAGCGGATTGGCGCTCTTCATGCCGCCGTTGAGCTCTCTGAAGCTGCCCTTGTCTACTGTTATTGCGATACGTTCTGTTGACGAAAGTCTGCCGTGATAGTTGCACTTGGGGCAGACTCTGTGGAGCTCCTCATACTTGGAAAGAGGGCTCGTACCCTGACAGCGGGGGCATTTGAACATAGGGGGCTTGTATTCCTCCTCGCCGTCATTGAAGCGTTTCTTTACTACATTAAAAAAATCTTCAAACAATTCTTTTCTCCCCATTCTCTCTTATTCTTATTTGTTCTTTTCTTCCATATATCTTCCGAGGAAGCCTATATCGTATTTTCCTGCCTTGAAATCGGCATTTCTGATTATTTCAAGCTGGAAGTCGATATTTGTATCGACGCCCTCTACGATGAACTCGGAAAGTGCCCACCTCATCTTGTTTATGGCGTCCTCTCGGTCGGAGCCGTGAGCAATGAGCTTGCTTATCATCGAATCATAGTAAGGTGTGATAGTGTAGCCCTGATATACAGCGCCGTCTATTCTTATTCCGGGACCGCCCGGCATATAGAGGGCTGTGATAGTTCCCGGTGACGGGCGGAAGCCCTTGTCGGGGTTCTCGGCATTGATACGGCACTCGATAGCGTGACCGCGCATTGTAACGTCCTCCTGCTTTATTTCAAGAGGCTTGCCGTCTGCTATCTCTATCTGAGCCTTTACAAGGTCAAAGCCTGTTACCTCCTCGGTAATAGGGTGCTCTACCTGTATTCTGGTATTCATCTCCATGAAGTAGAAGTCGCGGTTCTCGTCAACGAGGAACTCGATAGTACCTGCGTTGTAGTAGCCGCACTCCTTAGCGGCGGTAACTGCCGCAGCGCCCATTTTTGCGCGAAGCTCGGGGCTTACGATAGGGCTGGGGCACTCCTCCAGCATCTTCTGGTTGCGGCGCTGCATCGAGCAGTCGCGCTCGCAGAGGTGTATATAGTTGCCGTGCTTGTCGGCGATTATCTGTATCTCAACATGATGCGGATTTATAAGGAATTTCTCGATATATACCGCATCATCGCCGAAGAAGTTCTTAGCCTCCTGCTGAGCGGCTGTCATCTGAGCTTCAAGCTCGTCGGGACTGTCAACACGGCGTATGCCGCGTCCGCCGCCGCCTGCCGAAGCCTTTACCAGCACGGGGTAGCCTGCCTTGTCGGCAATTTCCTTAGCCTCTTCAAGGGACTTTACTGCGCCCTTTGAGCCCGGGATAACAGGTACTCCCGCAGCAGCCATTGTCTCCTTGGCAGCAGCCTTGTCGCCAAGCATTTCTATAGACTTATATGACGGACCGATGAAAACTATTCCGTTATCCTCGCAGAGCCTTGCGAACTCAGCGTTCTCGGAAAGGAAGCCGAAGCCCGGGTGTATGGCCTCAGCGCCCGTATTCAGCGCCGCCTGTATGATAGCGTTCATGTTAAGGTAGCTGTCCTTTGTAGCAGCAGGTCCTATGCATACAGCCTCGTCGGCTATCTGTGCGTGGAGAGAATTGCGGTCAGCAGTGGAATAGACTGCCACACAGCGTATATTCAGCTCGCGGCAGGCTCTTATGATTCGTACAGCTATCTCGCCTCTGTTGGCGATAAGTACTTTTCTGAACATTTATCTTATCTCCTGTATGAGTTTATTTATTGTCAGTAATTACAAAGGTTATCTCGCAGGATACAGCCTTTTCGCCGCCTACAGAGGCAGTTGCCTTTCCTGTGCCCACTGGTCCTCTCTGACGTATCATCTCTACCTCGAGGTCGAGTACGTCACCGGGAACTACCTGTCTGCGGAACTTAGCCTTGTCGATACCGCCGAAAAGTCCCAGCTTGCCCTTGAACTCGGGCTTTGAGAGCATACAAACAGCTCCTGCCTGTGCAAGCATCTCAACCATGAGTACGCCCGGAGTTACGGGATATCCCGGGAAGTGTCCCTTGAACCAGAAGTCCTCTTCCTTGATGTACTTTCTTGCGTGTACCTTTACTCCGACTTCCATATCAACTATCTCGTCAATGAGAAGAAAAGGATCGCGGTGTGGGATTATTTCCATTATCTGTTCTTTATTCATAAGTATATCAGCCATGATAGTTACTCCTTAATATTACTAATATCGTTATCTGCAAGCATACCCATATCGTCCTCGGGCTTTATCCTGTACTTTGCAAATGGATCCTCGGGGACTACGTAATCAGCCTTCATGCCCGTGGCGTAAACGCCCTCGCTCTCTATGCCGAAGACCTCGCCGTCCTTGACCATGCTCTTATATGAGCCGTGAAGCTGCGTAAAATGAGGATAGCCTGTTTCGTTTCTCATCTCGCTGTCTATCTTCTCCATAAGGTAGATAACAATAGCATTTGCGGCAGCAAGAGGTATTAACGAAATGTTTACGGGTATCAGCAGGAGAGATATAAGAAGTCCTGCCTTCCAGCTGTACAGCTTGCGTATACCTATAAAGTATATCATAAGGATCAGGTAAACGGCTGCAACCAGTAAACAAAGCGGATACATTCCGCTTGCCATGTATATCAGCGAGCATTTCCAGAATAAAATGAGCTTTACACCAAAAAAGAGAAGTATGGCGTTCATTATCCATAACGCCCAGAAATCGCGGAGAAAAGCATAGCGCTTCTTCTGCATACGGAGCATGAGCCCGTTGTATTCCTGAAATTCCTTGAACATCTCCGCAGAGGTGATATTTATATGTGACTCGTCGATATTATCCTGTGTAATATATTTCAGTTCCATAATTTATAGAAATGTTCCGTCGTGGGGGTGGTCTCTGTTTATCTTTTCGCGTATGCTGTCATAGGTCAGTTCGGAGAGATTATCCGCGTTGGTATTGACAGTTGTGACGTTAAGTCTCTGGAAAGAGGGATAGCCCAGCTCTTTTGAGAGCTCGTCCTCGGTCTTCTGGTAGTACCAGCCTGCGGCGAAATTTCCCACGGGGAAAATAAAAAAAACAAGTGATATAAGCGCGGCAGGCAGCGAAACAAGACACAGCACCAGTCTGTCGCGGCAGTGCTTTATAAAGACGAACCATGTCACCAGTATCAGATAAGCGACATATCCGACAACGCCTATGGCAAAGCGCCAGTTGAGCTCCTTTGTGCTTATGGACTTATCGACCTGAGACTGTCCTGCAAGCAGGATGAAAACCGCAAAGAAAAGCATAACATACTGGACTATTATCCATATATTGAATACAGCGTGTACCTTATGGCGCTTGTTGTAATTCTTTACAGCCTCCATGTTATAAATACGGGCTTCCTGAAACTCCTCGGGAGATTTGATATTCTTTCCGCCCGAATCTATAGTCTCCTGCGTGATGTACTTGTAAGTCATTACTTTATGACCATGATAGGCTGGTCAAATTCTACTGCCTGTCCGTCGGATACGAGTATCTGCTCGACTACTCCGTCATACTCGGACTGTATCTCGTTCATGAGCTTCATGGACTCGATTATCATGATAACGTCGCCCTTCTTGACCTCATCGCCTGTCTTTACGAAAGGCGGCTTGTCAGGTGAGGGTGCAGAGTAGAATGTACCTACGATAGGCGATTTCACTATCTTGCCGCTTACCTCTTCAGCCATTGAAGCCTCGCTTGCGGAAAGTGCGCTCTCAACGGGAGCTGCTGTCTGTGCGGGAGCTGCCGCAGCAACTACAGGCATAGGCATGGGAACAGCCTTCTTGCCCTTTAATGTGATAGTATTCTCGCCGCTTGCGATAGTGAGCTCTGAAAGCTCCTTTTTATTGATTATGTCAGCAAGCTTTTCTATTGTCTCAAGGTCTATCTGACCGTAAATCTTCTCCATTTAATGTCCTCCTCAATCTTTTACCCTTTTGAAGCAGAGAGTTGCATTGTGTCCGCCGAAGCCCAGTGAATTGGACAGTGCGGCATTTACCTCCTGCTCGATATTACCGCTGCCGCAGTAATCGAGGTCGCATTCCTCGTCGGGTACCTTATATCCCACTGTTGCGTGAATGAAGCCCTCCTGTATGCTCTTTGCGCATACTACAGCCTCTACAGCGCCTGCTGCGCCGAGAAGATGTCCTGTCATGGACTTGGTAGAGCTTATCTTTACTGTCTTTGCATGGTCACCAAGCGCTTTCTTTATAGCGGCAGTCTCGTACTTGTCGTTAAGACCTGTAGATGTGCCGTGAGCGTTGATATAATCTATATCCTCGGGCTTGAGACCAGCCTCCTCTATTGCAAGCTCCATGCCCTTTGCAGCAGCGTCGCCGCCCGGCATAGGAGATGTCATGTGGTAGCCGTCGCAGGTAGCGCCGTAGCCTGCTACCTCTGCGTATATCTTAGCGCCTCTTGCCTTTGCGTGCTCGTACTCCTCAAGAACGAGGACTGCGCTGCCCTCGCCGAGAACGAAGCCGCTTCTCTCCTTATCGAAAGGAATAGAGGCTCTTGTAAGGTCGTCGGATTTTGTGAGGGCTTTCATATTCGAGAAGCCGCCGAATGTGAACTCAACTCCCGTGGACTCTGTGCCGCCTGCAAGACAAGCGTCAAGGTAGCCGTCCTTTATCTTGCGGAAGGCTTCGCCGATGGAGTGAGTACCTGTTGCACAGGCTGTGGTGATATCGAAATTAGCGCCGCGGAAACCTGTTTTCATGGAAATGGTTCCTGCCGCCATATTGCTTATCATCATAGGAATGTAGAATGCGGACATTCTGTTTGGTCCCTTTTCGAGATACTTGGTGTACTCGGAAAGGGTAAGGTCTATGCCGCCGATTCCCGAGCCAACAAGAACGCCCACTCTGTAAGGATCAATGTCACCGAAGTTGGTGCCTGCGTCTGTGAGGGCTTCGTGAGCGGCTACTACTGCGTACTTTGTGAACTTATCCATGTGACGTGCTTCCTTCTTGTCGAAGCAGCCCTCAACGCCGTAGTAATCCTCCTCGTTGAAGTCGCGGACGATACCTGCTATCTTTACGCCTGTACGGCTGGTATCGAACATATCTATAAAAGATATGCCCAGCTTATTCTCCTTTATTCCGTTCCAGAATTTTTCAACTCCTGTACCCAGTGGTGTTATTGCACCCATTCCTGTGATAACAACTCTTCTGCTCATATATTTTCCTCTCTTAATTCTTTACAAATAGGTATTTTAGTACGATGGGAGCTTAGCTCCATAGTGTGACTTTATCGAAGTTACATTGAAAGACCGCCGGAGATCTCGATGACCTGTCCTGTAACGTAGGACGCATTATCAGAAACGAGGAAGGATACTACAGAAGCTATCTCCTCAGGCTCACCATAGCGTCTGAGAGCAACTGCATCGAGCATCTTTGCCTTCAGCTCATCGGACAGAACATCTGTCATCGGTGTATGTATGAATCCGGGAGCTACCGCATTACAGGTAATGTTTCGTGAACCGAATTCCTTTGCTGTAGTCTTTGTCATTCCGATTATGGCAGCCTTTGAAGCCGAGTAATTCATCTGACCGGGGTTTCCGTAAAGTCCTGCAACGGACGCTACGTTTACTATCCTGCCGCTTCTCTGCTTCATCATTACAGCAGTTACAAACTTTGTCATATTGAACACGCTCTTCTGGTTTACTGCGATAACAGCGTCATATTCGTCCTCTGACATTCTCGCAAGGAGCTTATCCTTTGTGATTCCTGCATTGTTTACAAGGGCGTCGATAGTGCCGAAGTCAGCCTTTACCTGCTTCACCATAGCCTCGCACTGGTCGAATTTTGAGACGTCAGCCGCATAGCACTCAGCCTTTACGCCGAATGCACGACATTCCTCTGCCACTGCAAGAGCCTTTTCCTTATCTCCGTCGCTGGGATAGTGATTTATTACTACGTCGAAGCCGTCCTGTGCGAGTCTTTTTGCGATACAAGCGCCTATACCCTGAGAAGCGCCTGTGATTATTGCTGTTGCCATATTTTGTTACCTCCGTAATAAGTTTAAGTCTTTATTCTATTTTAACACATATTCACGCATGAATAAAAGTGAGAAATGTCACTTTTTCAGTGACATTTGTCACTGTTTTCCGCATTCCTCGAATATCATGTCGTATTCCTCGAGCGCGCCCTGAACTCCGATATAAACGGGAACATGACCTACATATCTGTAGCCCTGCTCTGCCATTTTGTCAATGACCTCACGCGGTCTGAGCTCACCCTCGCGGCTCTTTATATAGAAGCTGCCGCTGAGCTTCTTCCTTGCTTTAACGTAAATGTACTTCATATCTTCAGTAATTTTTCTGCGCCGTCATTTATCTCCTTAACGATGTCCGCGCAGGTCTTTATGTCATTTACCATGCCTGAGATAGCGCCGCAGAGGAACGAACCGCTGTCAACGTCGCCGTCAACTACAGCTCTGCGGAGTGCGCCCACTGTGAGCTGCTCGAACTCCTCTGGTGAGAGAGTTCCCTCCTTTTCGCCTGTAGCAAGCTTCTTTGCGAACTTGGTCTTGATATTTCTGCATGGATGACCTGTATATCTTCCTGTTACGATATTGTCTGTATCCTTTGCCTTGATGACAAGGTCCTTGAATGTGGGATGAATCTGGCACTCCTCGGAAGCGAGGAAGCGTGTGCCTATCTGAACGCCCTCAGCGCCCAGCATGAAAGCAGCTGCCATACCTCTGCCGTCAGCGATACCGCCTGCTGCGATAACGGGTATCTCAACAGCGTCGACTACCTGCGGAACGAGACACATTGTTGTGTTCTCGCCGATGTGTCCGCCTGACTCTGTACCCTCTGCGATAACAGCGTCAGCACCTGACTTCTCCATTCTCTTTGCAAGAGCAACTGACGGAACAACGGGCATTACCTTTATGTCTGCCTCTTTCCATGCAGCCATGTACTTGCCGGGGTTGCCTGCGCCTGTGGTGATGACCTTAACGCCCTCGTCGATACAGAGCTGGGCAAGGTCGTCGGCATTGGGGCTCATAAGCATTATATTTACGCCGAATGGCTTGTTTGTCTTTTCCTTGCAGAGGCGTATCTGCTCACGAAGATAATCAATGGGAGCACTGCCGCCTGCGATAAGTCCGATACCGCCTGCATTTGATACTGCGGAAGCTAATGTGTGTTCGGCTACCCATGCCATACCGCCCTGTATTATGGGGTATTCGCAGCCGAGAAGCTCAGTGATGCGTGTTTTCATAGTAGTAGTTCTCCTTTTTCTCATATCCTTGTAGGGGACGGCGTCCCGACGTCCCGCGATCCGTTCAAAACTCACGGGCTGTCGGGGACGCCAGCCCCTACATCTTAGTTCTTAGCTCTTAATTCTTAGTTCTTAGCTCTTAGTTCTTAACTCTTAATACTCAAAAATTATTCCGCCGTAGGTAAGACCTGCTCCGAAGCCTATGAGAGCTATCTTCTGTCCGCGCTTGATAAGTCCCTTTTCTATGCCCTCGCACAGTGCAAGAGGTATTGAAGCGCTGGAAGTATTTCCGTAATGGTCGAGAGTCACGATGAACTTCTCCATAGGTGCGCCCAGCTTCTTGGCTGCGGTCTCGATTATGCGTATATTCGCCTGATGAGGTACGAACCAGTCGATATCGTCCTTGGTGACGCCTATCTTCTCTGCTGCAAGCTCGAAGGACTTAGGCAGAGCCGATACAGCGAACTTGTATACCTCTTTTCCGTTCTGCTGGAGCTTGTGGAGCGGCACATCGGGGAAGGGATCCTCGAAATCGCTCTCAACAGCTACCTCGGGAGCTACTTTCAGCGACCTTGCACAGAGCAGTGAAGCTCCGCTGCCGTCCGAACAGAGTGCCGAGGAATAGAGCTTGTCGCTCTTTTCCAGTATGACTGCGGCAGCTCCGTCGCCGAAGAGTATACATGACGACCTGTCGGTAAAATCAAGGAATCTGGTCAGTGCTTCGTTGGCTACAACAAGAACGTATTTCAGCGAATCATCGGTCTCAAGAAAGCGCCTTGCAACGTCTGTGGCATAAACGAAGCCCGAACAGGCTGCGTTCATATCAAATGCCGCCGCATTGACAGCGCCTACCTCATGCTGGATAACGCTTGCCATGCTCGGCGTGAGAAAATCGGACGTAGCCGTACATGAGATAACGAGCCCGATATCCTCGGGCTTTATGCCCGATGCCTCTATAGCCCTCAGCGAAGCCTGCTTTCCCATGTACCATGTGGGCTCCCAGCCTGCCATATGGCGCGAAGATATACCTGTTCTTGTGCGTATCCACTCGTCATCAGTTTCAACAAAACGGGTAAAATCGTCGTTTGTCATTATCTGGTCGGGCACATAGCTGCCCATTCCCAAAATGCTTATACCCATTAAAAAGCTCCTTAGAATCAACAAAATTATAAAACATGGTTGTAAAAACCAAAAATTTATGTTATAGTAGTAATGTCGGTATCCCGTTTGCAGGGGATTTCTATGAGCAGACAGAATACCACACATAATATATTGTAAATCATTTTGAGGTTTTTTGCAACGATATTTTAGCACTTTGACAAACTAAAAACAAAATATCGGCATTTCTCACAAATTTACAATAATACATAAGTGAATTTTCACTACACATTTGTGAAGAACACACAGAAAGGAAGTTTAATATTATGACAATTTCACTATTTTCAGGACAGGGCTCACAGTACGAGGGAATGGGCAGGGACATAGCAGAAGCAATGCCCGAACTCCTCTCGGTATACGAGACAGGCTCGGAGATACTGGGCACTGACCTGAAGGAGATATGCTTCAACGCTCCTCTCGACGAATTATCGAGAACTATCAACTCTCAGCCTGCTATCATGGCTACATCTATCGTATGCCTTAAAGCTGCTCAGGCAAAGGGCTTCACATTCGACGGCGTTGCAGGTCACTCACTCGGTGAATACGCTGCAATGTACGCTTCTGGCATGATAAGCCTTGAGGACGCTTTCCGCCTTATCAAGGCAAGAGCTGCCGCTATGGAGGAGGCTACTTCCTCTGCAAAGGGCGCTATGGCTGCTATCATGAAGATAGCTCCCGAGGAAGTTGAGAGAGTATGCGGCGAGGCTAAGGAATATGTCACAGCCGTAAACTACAACTCACCTGTTCAGACAGTTATCGCAGGCACTCCCGAGGGAATCGCCGAGGTAAGCGATATTTTCGCAGGCATGAAGGCAAGAGTTATCCCACTCAATGTTGCAGGCGCTTTCCATTCAAAGCTCATGCAGCCTGCTGCCGATAAATTCTACGAGACAGCCAAGACTATCGAGTTCAAGGCTCCTAATGTGAAGTATTATTCAAACCTCACAGGCGGTGAGCTCACAGACTTCTCGGATATGGCTTCCATGCTTGCAAAGCACATCGTATCACCTGTACGCTTTACTTCCGAGCTGGCAGCAATGCAGGAAGCAGGCGCCGACAAGTTCGTGGAATTCGGTCCCGGAAGAACTCTCACAGGTCTGGTAAAGAAGACTCTCAAGGACGTGACAGCAGTGAATGTTGAAGATATGGAAACACTTGAAGGAGCATTATCATGAATAAATTTGCGCTTATAGGACACCCGCTGGGACACTCAATGTCCCCTCTTATCCACGAAAAGCTGTTCGCTCTCAGCGGACTTGCAGATACATCATATGAGCTTATCGATATAGCCCCCGAGGATATGGCAAACAGCCGCGGCACTCTCGAAGCTCTCCGCGGTCTCAACGTCACTATCCCCCACAAGCAGGCTGTTATCGCCCTTGTGGACGAGCTCGGCGAAAGCGCTCAGCGCTATAACTCCGTAAACTGCATCAACAACGACAATGGAAAGCTCATCGGCTACAACACCGACTGCGACGGTTTCCTCCGTTCCGCAGAGCAGCTCCCTATCGGCGGCAATGTGGCTATTTTAGGCTGCGGCGGCGTCGGCAGAATGATAGCTATCGAGGTCGCACGTCACGGCGGCACCATAACTCTCGCAGTTATCCCTCAGGACGTCAAGAACGCTCAGATACTCATGGCTGAGATACTGGCAAAGTGCAGCGGCGCTTCTGTGAGAATTGCCGATATATCCACTCTTGACGGCAGCTATGACCTGCTTATAAACGCTACTCCCGTAGGTATGTACCCCAAGGTCGACGCCTGCGCAGTAAGCGATACCATAATCGAAAACAGCGGCAGCGTATTCGACGTTATCTACAATCCCAAGGAGACTCTCCTTATGAAGAAAGCCCGTGCTCTCGGCAAAACAGCCGTAGGCGGAGCTTCAATGCTGGTATATCAGGCTGTAAAGGCTCACGAGATATGGTACGGCGGCAGCTTCAGGACCGAGGATATCGCAAAGATAATCACCGACGTCGAGAACGCTGTTGACAGCATGAACAAGTAGCATGATAAGACCTGCAAAACCACAGGACGCCTCCCGTATCGCCGAGATAATCATAACCAATTACCGCGTGAACTTCTACCCCTTCTTCCGCAATGACGAGTTCTATTTTTCGGAGCTCAACGTTGTGGATATGGCGGCAGAGTACTCCAAGGGCTCGGAGGAACTGCTGAATACATATGTTTACGAGGATAACGGCGTAATAAAGGGCATTATCCGTGTAAACGGCACCGAGGTGGTAAAGCTCTATGTGGAGCCGCAGTTCCAGAGCGGCGGCATAGGCGCGGAGCTCCTGCAATTTGCAGTGGAGAGCTTCGGCGCGGACAACCTCTGGGCGCTGGAGTACAACTCCCGAGGCATAGCCTTTTATGAGCGTCACGGCTTTCAGCTCACAGGCGAGAAGATGATAGAGGACGAATGGGTGCCGCTGGTAAAGCTGGCGCGCAACAAGCAAGAATAAGGAGAAAACTATGACTGTATTTTTATGCGGCTTTATGGGCTGCGGAAAATCTACTATAGGCAAGCTTGCGGCTAAAAAGCTTGGCTGCGGCTTCTGCGACACGGACGACCTCATCGTCCGCACTCTGGAAATGACCATTCCCGAGATATTCGAGAAAAAGGGCGAGCCCTTCTTCCGTCAGACCGAGGCTGAGATAGTCAAGTCACTCTGCGGCAAGACTACTGTTGCTGCCTGCGGCGGCGGCGCTATGCTCAATCCCGACACTGCAAAGGCTGCAAAGGACGCAGGCGCGGCTGTCATATTCCTCGACGTGCCCTTTGAGACCTGCTACGAGCGCATAAAAGACGACACAAACCGTCCTATCGTGGTTAAGTCCACAAAGGAGGAGCTTGAGGCTCTCTACAACTCCCGCAGGGACGTTTATCTGGCACACTCGACCATAAGACTTGAATGTAACGGCAGTCCCGTTGAAAATGCGGAGAAAATTGCCGAACTGCTGAGAAAGTGAGCGGCTATGCTTATCTATAATGCTGAAATTCACACCATGGGCTCTCTTGGTGTGGTAAAGGACGGCTGGATAGATATCCAGAACGGAAAAATACGCAATATCGGCAGCGGATACCTCCCCTATGACGACAAGGGCGCCATAGACGCACAGGGCGGTATGCTTCTCCCCGGATTCATCGACGCCCACAACCACCTCGGCATTATCGAGGACGGTCTGGACTTCGAGGGGGACGACTGCAACGAATCCACCGATCCATTTACTCCCCAGATGAGAGCTATCGACGGTATCAACCCCTTTGACCGCTGCTTCGAGGAAGCCCGTATGCGCGGCATAACCGCGGCGGCTTCAAGCCCCGGAAGCGCCAATGCCTGCGGCGGAGAGATAGCCGCTGTTAAAACATACGGCAGGCGCATTGACGATATGCTCATAAGGAACTGCGGAATAAAATTCGCTCTCGGCGAGAATCCCAAAAACGTCTACAACGGACGCGAGGAGGCTCCCATAACCCGTATGGCGATAACCGCTCTTATCCGCGAGGGACTCTACAAGGCTCACCGCTATGCCCATGATATGGACAGCTACTACTCCGACAGCGAGAACTACGATCCCCCCGAATATGACATAAAATGCGAGGCTCTCATGCCCCTGCTCGACCACAAGATGAAGGCTTTCTTCCACTGCCACCGCGCAGATGATATCTGCACGGCTATGCGCATTGCAAAGGAATTCAGCCTTGACGCGGTCATCATACACGGCACTGAGGGACACAAGATAGCCGACATTATTGCCGAGGAGAAGATACCCGTCATATGCGGTCCCGTTATCTGTGACCGCTGCAAGCCCGAAATGCGCGGACTTGAACTGAAAAACGCCTCTGTACTCCACGAAAACGGCGTAAAAATAGCTATCTGCACAGACCATACGGTTATCCCCATACAGTATCTCCCCCTCTCCGCACAGGCTGCGGTAAAGGGCGGACTTGACTTTGACGAGGCACTGAAAACTCTCACTATAGCCCCTGCTGAGATACTGGGCATCGACGATACCACAGGCTCTCTCAGCGTGGGAAAGGACGCGGATATACAGCTCTACAGAAAGGGCGATAACCCCCTCGACCTCATGTCCGAGCCCGTACTCGTTATGGTAAGCGGCGAAGTATGCCGCAGGGAGGTATAAAATGAAAAGGCTGATATCCTTTGCCGCTGCTGCCGCAATGCTCTTTGCAGCAGCTCCGAAAACGCCCTCATATGCCGCTGAAACTCCTGCCGGCGCAAGCTGTGTAGTATACAAGGTAGAAAAAGACCACATAAGCATTGACGGCATAGGGAAAGATTTCCGTAACGGCGACCTTGTCATTCCCGAAAAGATCGACGGGCTGCCTGTTACCTGTATCCGCGAGAATACGTTTTTTCACTGTGAAGGTCTCAAGACCTGCGTTATTCCCGACAGTGTGGAAAAAATAGGCAATCGGGCTTTCTTCGATTGTCCCGATCTGGTCAGCGTAACTATCGGCAACGGTGCTTCTGAGATAGACAGTCTTTCATTTTCCGCCTGCCCCGAACTGACAAGCGTAACTATCGGCAAAGGAGCTGCAAATATCAGCGAATACGCTTTTTCTGCCTGCCCTAAGCTCAGCTCGTTCACCGTCAGCAAGGATAATCAGAGCTATTCTTCGGTGAACTCCTGCCTGTGCAGCAAGAACGGCGATACCCTCGTAAAATATGCAGGAGGCAGCAATGCTGCTGTGCCTGATAAGATAAAAACTATCGGCGAAGGCGCTTTTTTTGAGAGAGAGGATATGGTCTCCGTATCCATTCCCGATACCGTCACATCAATAGACGACGCCGCCTTTTCGGGCTGCCTTTCCCTTAAATCAGTGGAGCTCCCCGATTCGGTAAAGTCTCTCGGCGATAGCTGTTTTATGAGCTGCAACTCACTTTCAAAGGTGCGCCTCGGCTCTTCTCTGAAAGCTATTCCAGACAGCTGCTTCTACTCATGTACATCGCTCAATAACATTATTATCCCCGACAGCGTCGAATCTATCGACTGTGATGCTTTTTTCAGCTGTGCTTCTCTCAGCGGCATATATATCCCCAAAACCGTGACCACAATAAATGAAGACGCTATAGGCAGAAGATACGACACAAGACAGTCCTCCTCCGAGAACATCTCGGGCTTCGTCATCAAGGGCGAAAAGGGCTCTGCCGCGGAAAAGTATGCCTCTGAAAACGGTATCATCTTCGGCACGAGAGTGCTTCAGAAGGGCGACGTCACAGGCGACGGCGTTATCGACGCAGTTGACGCCTCTACGGTACTGTCTGAGTACGCACTTACCTCCACCGACAAGCCGTCGTCTTTCAATGTTGAACAGGTCATCGCCGCCGATTACGACAACAACACAGCTGTCAATGCAGTGGACGCTTCGCTCATTCTTACAAAATACGCGGAAAACGCAGTAAAGCACTGATAATGCCGCTTTAACACTGAATTACTTTAATATAACAAACTGCTTTTTCGCCAAAAAGCGACCTTTTTTGAAAACAAAATTCTATGCACAGCAAGCCGCTGAAACTATTGACATGAGCCGCAAAAAATAGTATCATTAAAGTTAATATTACAACTGCAAGGAGGAATTTTTTATGCTGACCGACATGAACAGCAAATTTCAGAAGGAAGGTCTTACCTTCGACGATGTGCTGCTTATACCCGCTGAATCAAATGTTACGCCCAACATGATACAGATCGGTACTCAGCTCACAAAAACCGTTCGCCTCAACACACCTATCATGACAGCCGCTATGGACACAGTTACCGATTCCCGTATGGCTATTGCCATTGCCCGTGAAGGCGGTATCGGTATTATCCACAAGAATATGTCCATCGAACAGCAGGCTGAAGAGGTGGACAAGGTCAAGAGAAGTGAGAACGGCGTTATCGTGAACCCATTCTCCCTCACCGAAGACCATATCGTCGCTGATGCGGACGAGCTTATGGGCAAGTACAAGATATCAGGCGTTCCGATAGTTGACGGAAACGGCAAGCTGGTCGGTATCATCACCAACAGAGATATGCGTTTCCTCACAGACTTCAATGCTAAGATATCAGAGGTAATGACTAAGGACAACCTTATCACTGCTCCTGTTGGTACTACTCTCGCTCAGGCTCAGGATATCCTCCGTGCACACAAGATAGAAAAGCTCCCTCTCGTTGATGAGGCAGGTATCCTCAAGGGACTTATCACTATAAAGGATATCGAGAAATCAGTTCAGTATCCTAACTCCGCCCGTGACAGCAAGGGCAGACTTCTCTGCGGCGCTGCTATCGGCGTAACAGCTAACGTTCTCGAAAGAGCAAAGGCTCTTATCGACGCTCAGGCTGACGTACTTGTTCTTGACTCTGCTCACGGTCACAGCGCAAACATCATCAAGTGCCTGAAAATGGTCAAGGAAGCATATCCGGATATCCCTGTTATCGCTGGAAATATCGCTACAGCAGAAGCTGCTGAGGCTCTTATCGCAGCAGGCGCTGACTGCTTAAAGGTAGGTATCGGACCGGGCTCTATCTGTACTACCCGTGTAGTTGCAGGTATCGGTGTTCCTCAGATAACTGCTGTTTATGACGTTGCCTGTGTAGCTCAGAAATACGGTATCCCTGTTATCGCTGACGGCGGTATCAAGTACTCGGGCGATATCGTAAAGGCTCTTGCAGCAGGTGCAAACGTAGTTATGCTCGGCTCGCTCCTTGCAGGCTGTGCAGAAGCTCCCGGCGAAACTGAGATATATCAGGGACGTCAGTTCAAGGTATACAGAGGCATGGGCAGCCTCGGCGCTATGGCAAACGGCTCTAAGGACAGATATTTCCAGGAGGGCGCTAAGAAGCTCGTTCCTGAGGGCGTTGAGGGCCGTGTACCTTTCAAGGGACCTGTTGCAGATACTATCTTCCAGCTGGTCGGCGGTATCCGTTCGGGTATGGGATACTGCGGCTGTGTAGATATCCCCACACTCCACGAAAAGGCTAAGTTCATACGCATTACAGGCGCAGGACTTAAAGAGAGCCACCCACATGATATCTACATCACAAAGGAAGCTCCAAACTATTCAACACAGATATGAAAAAAGGCGGAGCAGCGTGACGCTGCACCCTTGCCACGGTGTCGCTTGTTTCACGCGCTCACTATTAAAAAAAGTGATAATCGTACATCGCTTACGACACAATATAAAGATAAAGGCGGACTTTATGTCCGCCTTTTTTTGTAGGGGCTGATGCCTACATCAGCCCGACAAAAAGAATTATTCACACGGGGCGATGTAGGCATCGCCCCCTACACTATGCACTAACCACTAATAACTAACAACTAAAAAAGGACGGCAATGCCGTCCTTTTGCTTTAGAATATGATATATGGCTTGCCGTCTATAGTATAGACCGCAACTTCCAATTCGTTCATGCCCTTTTCTTTGAGCCTTGCTGCGATAGAAAGCTGTCCGCCGTCGCCCTTGTCGTAAAGGCAGTTCACTTTGAACACCTTTTTTGCAGTGGGCTTCAAGTCGGGAGCAGCCTTTGCAAGCAGTGAATCATAGTAATATATCGTGTCGTCATTAGCCGCGTCCTCATCAATGGTAACGGCAGTGAATTTGAAGTCACAGCCTGTTATGGAGTCCTTGATGAAATTATACTGAACATCGAGATAGTCCGCTGATGTTGAGCCGTTGAGCTTCATTTTCAGCACGTCGGGCTGTACGCTTTTTTCAAGGTACTCGACGCTCTTTTCCGACATTGCATAGTAGAATTCAGCTACCTTTGCAGCCTCTTCATCTTCGGCAAGGTTTCCGCGGAAGGTTATAAATATTGGCACGTCATTACTGTCGGGCTTCAGCTCTTTCTCGGCAAACTCCGAATAGTCGCCGTCAGCAGCACTGATACCTGCCATGTTATGTCCGTGGTCGTGTTCATCTTCTTTTTTATCGGCACAGCCTGCCGCAGAAACAGCTACCAGCACCGCCGCAAGAAAAGCTGCCGCTTTTCCGATATATCCTTTCATTTTATGCGCCACCTCAGCCAAATGTATAATACTTGCCGTCCTTGACAGCAAAGACTATCTCGTATTCCGCAACAAGCATCTGCTCTTTTCCGTAGGGATCCTCAGCCATTACATAGAAGCAGGCGTCGATGAGCTCGTCGCTTTCCTCCTTGACCTGATTCAGATAGTCCTTTTCAAACACCTCGTCAAGGGACGAGAAATAGTTCTCGATATTATCCTTGCCTTCCTCATATACAGGAGCCTCTTCCAGCTTTATACGGGTTATCCTGTAGTCGCCCTTCATTTTCTCTGCCAGTGTCGAGCACTGCTTTGAAAAAGAGGCCTTCAGGTCGTAATTGTAGTTCTTTTCAAGGAAGCTTTCCATTTCCGTGATGTAGCTCGGGAAGACACAGCGGCTGTATGTCGCATAATCAGCCGACGGGAACGAAGTGAAATACTTTTCCAGTGTGAGCATGAGCTCCTCGGGGAATACAGTCTCGTCGTAATACAGCTTTATGCCGCTGCTGCTTACGCGGTACGTGCCAAGTCCCGAATCCTCCGCGCCCTCATCGGGTACGATAATGTCCTTGCCCACGCTGCCAAGCACCAGCGGTGCGTCTGTGAGCTCCGCAGCCTTGACGTGTTCGTTTATCTTAGCCTGATAGGCTTCGCTGTCGTATTTATCGCCTGATATATCAGCTCCGCCCACAGGGGGCTCTGTTGTGGTCTCAACAGGAGTTTCCGCATAAAGCGGCATACTGTCATCTTTTTTATTTTTTCCGCAGCCTGCAAGGCACTGAAGTCCTGCTGCGGCAAGAATAAGTGCAATGACTCTTTTCTTATCCATGATACTTTCCTCTCGTTTTGACTAAAAAAGGCTTACTACTGTTCTATTTCTCCTGCCTGATCCCCTGAAAAATACGTTTTCGGGAGCAATGACAGAGATTTTTTACTATCATAGCTCCCAAATCTGCAAACTGTATGGTTTTAATGTGTTTGTTTGATGAAATTTACTTCTTGCTTCTGTCCTTTGCTCTCTGAGTATTGCTGAGAGTTCTCTTTCTGATTCTGAGAGACTCGGGAGTTACCTCGAGAAGCTCGTCGTCAGCAAGGAATTCAAGACAGTCCTCAAGACTGAGTATTCTTGGCGGTACAAGACGGAGTGCGTCGTCGCTTCCGCTTGCACGGGTATTTGTAAGGTGCTTCTTCTTGCAGACATTTACTACAAGGTCCTCTGTCTTTGGTGAAGCTCCTACTATCATGCCCTCATATACGGGAGTACCTGCTGTGATAAAGAGCTGTCCGCGCTCCTGAGCGTTGTAAAGACCGTAGGTAACAGCCTCGCCTGTCTCGAATGAAACGAGGGAGCCTGTGTTTCTGCGCTCGATATCGCCCTTGTAAGGCTGATAGCCGTCGAATACGTGGCTCATGATGCCCTCGCCCTTTGTATCTGTAAGGAACTCGCTCTTATAGCCGAAAAGTCCTCTTGCAGGGATAAGGAACTCGATACGCATACGTGTGCCCTGTGGGTGCATATCCACCATATCGCCCTTACGTGCGCCTATCTTCTCCATTACGGAGCCGACGCAGTCCTCGGGAACGTCGATAACAAGGCGCTCGATAGGCTCAAGCTTTCTGCCGTTCTCGTCGGTCTTGAAGAGTACACGGGGAGTTGATACGCCCAGCTCATAGCCCTCACGGCGCATATTCTCGATAAGGATTGACAGGTGCATCTCACCACGACCTGCTACGCGGAATGCGTCGGTTGAGTCTGTCTCCTCAACACGGAGAGAAACGTCCTTTAAGAGCTCCTTGAAGAGTCTCTCGCGGAGCTGACGTGATGTAACGAACTTACCCTCGCGTCCTGCAAATGGGCTGTCGTTTACAGAGAATGTCATCTCAACGGTAGGCTCACTTATCTTTACGAATGGGAGCGGATCGGGAGCGTCTGTTGCGCAGATTGTATCGCCGATAGTGATGTTCTCGATACCCGATATCCATACGATATCGCCCATCTGAGCCTCCTGAACGGGAACACGGTTGAGTCCCTGTATCTGGAGAAGTGAAACTATCTTGGCGTTGTAGTTCTTCTTTGAGCCTGTGTAATCACAGACAGTTACCTGCTGGTTTACGGCTATCTTGCCTCTTACGATACGTCCGATACCGATACGTCCGACGTACTCGTTGTAGTCGATAGAGGAGATGAGCATCTGGAGAGGATCGTTCTCCTCGCCCTTCGGAGGCTCGATATAGTTGATGATAGTGTCGAAAAGGGGCTTCAGGTCTGTACCTGCCTCATACTGGCTGAGTGAAGCTGTACCGCTTCTTCCCGAGCAGAAAAGGAGAGGGCTTTCGAGCTGTTCCTCGTTTGCGTCAAGGTCAAGGAGAAGTTCGAGAACTTCGTCGCCTATCTCGTCGAGACGGGCATCGGGACGGTCTATCTTGTTTACCACAACGATTATCTTGTGTCCCATTTCCAAAGCCTTTGACAGCACGAAACGTGTCTGGGGCATAGGACCTTCTGCTGCGTCAACAAGGAGAAGAACGCCGTCGACCATTTCCAGTACACGCTCAACTTCGCCGCCGAAGTCAGCATGGCCCGGGGTGTCGATGATGTTTATCTTTGTTCCGTTGTACATAACTGAGGTATTCTTCGCAAGGATAGTGATACCTCTCTCCCTCTCGATGTCGTTTGAGTCCATTACACGCTCTGCAACAGCCTGATTCTCACGGAAAACGCCGCCCTGCTTTAACATTTCGTCAACGAGAGTGGTCTTGCCATGGTCAACGTGAGCGATAATGGCAATGTTTCTTAAATCTTCTCTTATCATATTTTCTTTCCTCCAGATAGTCTTTGACTTTCTTGTGTTTATATATGTAAACGGCTCATGCCGATTTGTCCCTGCATTATATATACTTTTCTGAACATAAAGCCTGTATTTCCGTGCAAATCCTCTTTTTTTCCGGACATAAAAAAGCCCTTGCAGTGGATTTGCAAGGTTTACGGCGAATGAAACAAAAACAGCCCCGAAATTTTTTCGGGGCGTTTCTGGTGGGAGAGGATGGATTCGGACCATCGAAGCTGAAAAGCAACAGATTTACAGTCTGCCCCCTTTGGCCACTCGGGAACTCTCCCAGTTAAGAGTTGTTGTATTTTGTCTCAGGACAAAATAATGGAGCTGGTGGACGGACTCGAACCCCCGACCTGCTGATTACAAATCAGCTGCTCTACCAACTGAGCTACACCAGCGTTTAACGCTTAATTATTATATCATAATTTGCTGTGCTTGTCAAGTACTTTTTTGAATTTTTTCAAAAAAATCTGGTCGAGGCGACAGGACTTGAACCTGCGGCATCTTGCTCCCAAAGCAAGCACTCTACCAAACTGAGTTACGCCTCGTTGATACAGTCTGTGACAGACAGCTTTTATATTATATCAGAGCAAAATGTCATTGTCAAGTGCAAATCATGCATTTTGTAGGATTTCACAATAACATCGGCTGTTTTTGCCGTTTTTTGCGAAAAGCAGATAAAATAAAAAGGGAGCCGCAGCTCCCTTATAAAGATCATTAGTCCTTGATATCGTCTGCGACTTCTTCAGCAGCGTCCTTGATATCCTCAGCAACGTCCTCTGCCTTTTCCTTTATCTCATCAGCAGCGTCCTCGCTGATCTCAAAGTCGATGCTTTCATCAGTATCGAAATTGTCGAAATCATCGTAATCGTCGTCATCATAATCTGAATCCGAACCCTTGTCCTTGAGAGCCTGTGCTGCGACATATCCAACGGCAGCTGCTGCGCCAGCAGCTAAAATAGCAACTAAAAACTTATTCATTTTATTTTCCTCTTTTCTCCGCAAGAATTAGAACTTACCGAACCGCTTGCGATCGGATTACGATAATCTATAAATATTATATCATACTCTTTCTGAAATTTCAACTCTTTACATATTATTTGTTAAAAACATCAAAATTGAAAGGGCTGTTATTGGTGCTGTTTCACAACGCAGTATCCTCTTGCCCAGCCAGACCTGTTTTGCTCCTGCATTTACGGTCATTTCAGCCTCTTCCCTGTCGAAGCCGCCCTCGCTGCCAATGAAAAGTCCCACGGTCTCAGCTCCCGAAAAATCAACGTTTCCGAAGGAACAGCCGCCCTCTTCCTCATAGAGGAGCACTGTTCTGTCAAGCTGTTTCATCATCGCAACAGCTTCTTTGAGGCTCACCATAGGCGTTACCTCGGGTATCATGCCTCTGCCCGACTGCTTTGCCGCTTCCTCGGCTATCTTGTTGAGTCGGGGCAGCTTTTTCTTCCCGAAGTCCTTCTCGTCGGGACGGGATATGCAGCGTCTTGTGAGCACGGGAACTATCCGCGACACGCCCAGCTCCACGCTTTTCTGTATGATGTATTCCAGCTTGTCCAGCTTCGGGACAGCCTGAAACAGCGTCACATTTATATTTGGCTCGGCGGCGCAGCGGTGCTTCTCAACAAGGTCGAGATACACGCTGTCTGCGGTAATGCTGCCGATAGTACAGCAGTAGTCCACACCGTTGCAGCAGACTGTCACCTCCTCGCCCACTCTCATGCGGAGGGAGCGTCCGATGTGGTTGGCGTCGCTGCCTGTCAGGACGATATTGTTCTCGTCTATCTCATTGGTAAAGAATCTTGGCATAGTTCTCAGCCTTTCATTCTGATTTATATTCGGATTTGATGTTCAGATATTCCTCAAGGCACTGTCCGCTCTTGTGGAGCTTCGTAGCCAGCTTTGAGCCTACGTATCTGATGTGCCACGGCTCGTACTTGTAGCCTGTGTATGACTCCTTGCCCTGCGGATAGCGGATTATGAAGCCGTACTCATGGGCGTGCTCCGCCAGCCATGCAGCCTCGGGAGTATAGCCGAAAGCGTCGTCTATGGTATTTACGTCGATACACAGACCTGTCTGGTGCTCGGAGTACCCCGGACGTGCGGAATAGGTATCAGCCGCCTCCTTGCCGTCCTCTTTTACGTAGTTATCGTAGATTATCTCCTGATCGTGGTAGGAGCGGTAGCCCGATTGCAGATAAATACTAAGCCCTTCCTTGGCTGCTGCGCCGGAAAGGGCTTGAAACTGGGAATAACAGATAGTTTCAAGCCCGGGTGCGAATGTGGCGGGCAAACTGTAGGACTTGTTTGCTATCAATACCCCTTCAATATAAGTAAGCCCCTCTGTATCATATACAGGGGGCTCTGGAGCCTCAGCCTTGTTTGACTGAGGCGTTGATGTATCAGTTCCTTCGCCGCGGACAGTTACCTTTATCATAACTTCCTGCTTCGGATCAGCCGCCGATCTGAGAGTTACGTAGCATACGCCGGGTGAAATGCCCTTGATATGTCCGTAGCTGTCAACTGTAGCAATGCTTGCATCGCCTGTTGACCAGCGCTCGTCAGCTTCGTAGGTGCCGTCGGGATAAGCCTGTACCATAGGAGTATCCTGCTCGCCTACCTCGATATAAACGCTTGTCTTGTCAAGCTTGAAATCGCTCTTGTTTACGGGATCTGCCAGTGTTGTTGTAGTCACCGCAGTCGTGGTTATGGCAGGATCGGTGGTGGTAGCCTGAGTGGTTATTGTAGTTGCAGATGTCACCTTGCTTGCCTTGCCCTTCTTGTCGCTCTTTGAGCAGCCCTTTGCAATGAGGATTATGAACAGAAGTACAAGAAATGCTATTATGAAAAGCGCTGCAAGACGTCTGTTTCTCAGTGTCTTGCGTGATACTCTTTTACGGGGACGATGTGATTCGTATCTATCGTATTGGTTGTTGTCCATATTGATAAAGCCCTTTCTATAATTTCCGGCAGGTCATTATTACTGCCTGTTAAATACCTTATTTATATTATATCACAGTAAAAATGAAATGTCACGTAATTTTATGTCGATTCCGTATTATTTGAACATTTTGACAAGTAACGCGCATCGTTTTTGGCGTTTTTCCACAAAGGAGCGGAATTTTGGTTACAAAGCGGTTAAAATCCTGCCGTCCTTGACACGCCCGAATGAAACGAGTATAATAATATATGCTCATACTGTACATTCAGCTGTACGGTATGTGAAAGGAGTAGTTCTATGTCAGATTTCAAAAGAATAGTTGCTGGCTTTTTAGCCGTGGGAACAGTGTTTTCCGCAGCTTCATGCAGCAAAAAGAATACAAAGATATCGTCGGAGAAAGCCCCCGATTCCGCTGTCACGACTCAGAAAAAGGACGATAAGCCCGAGCCCGTCACCGCGCCCGGAAGCATGGATATCGTGTGGCTGTCGGATTTTGACCTCAACCCCGAGGGCGGTCAGCGCTCGTCGGCACTGTCAATATTCGAGGACGTTTACGGCGGCAGCATACAGTTCGTATCCGTTTCGCCCGACGAAAAGTTCACAAAGCTCGACCAGATGATACAGGCAGGCGACGAGGTGGATATGTTCCCATACGATATGAGCGTATTCCCCGAGGGCGTTCTCAAGGACAGATTCCAGCCCCTCGATCCCTATTTCAGCGAAATGGGCGTTGACGAGGGAATGTGGAAGGATATGTCCGCTGTCATAGACAAATTTGCATACAAGGGCAAGCACTACGTCGTGCCTTTCTCTGTTTCCGAGCCCCAGCTCATAACCTACAGCAGAAAGCTCATGAAGGACGGCGGCATGGACGATCCCTACACCCTGTACAAGGACGGCAAATGGGACTGGAACGCATTCAATAACATGATAAACAAGTTCTCGGAGAGTGAAGATTCTCTGCACCATTTCGGCATAAGCGGCTTCTGCGGCAGGGCAATGCTGGCTTCAAGCGGCAAGACCGTTGTGGGCTTCGACGGCGAAAAGCTCACCAACAACATCAAGGACGGCGAAATAGCCAAGGCTGAGGGCATAATGCGAGATCTCCAGTCACGCTGGCTGTACAACAAGAGCCTTAACGGCGCTTTCCGCACAGATATGAGCACTCTGTTCTATGCTTCCAGCGACCTTACACTGGCTACCTCAAACAGGATAAATCCCGAAGCAGACCTTATGATAGTTCCTTTCCCCAAGTCTCCCGACGCAGACAAGACCTATATCGCCTGCGATTACGACGCAAGAATGCTGGTAAAGGGCTCCAAAAAGGGCAAGGCTGTTGCCACATATCTAAAATGCGAGAGACTGGCGGCTTCTGACGAGAAGTTCATGGCTAAGAAAAAGGAACAGGCTCTCAAGACCATGACCGAGGAGCAGTACAACGCATTGCAGGAGTATATCAGCACTGCAAAGGCGAACCCTGTTGTTGACCTCGGCTACGGAATGGGCGAGAAAATGCTGAAAAACGGCGACTGCAACTTTGATACACGCGGCGCTATGGACAATATCACCTCAGCTCTGCTGGAGGGCGGCGCTCCCGTGGGCTCATGGGAGGAGCTACGCGACAGAATGTCCCCTGTCATCGACGAGGAGATAAAGAAGTATAATTAAAACTAAGAAATTAGTGATTAGTGTAGGTGCTGCCTTTGGCAGTCCGTCAATTACGTTGTAAATAACACGAAATAATTGTAGGGGGCGATGCCCACATCGCCCCGTGTGGATATTTCTTTTTTATCGGGCTGATGCAGGCATCAGCCCCTACATACCATATGTAACAATATTTCGGGAGGGCGAGGGCGCCCTCCCCTACAATAGCTAAAGGCTAAACAAGGACGGTATAACCGTCCTTTTTCGTTTCCCGATAGTAAAATATAACAAATCCCCTGCAAGGTTTTTGATACATTCTCCAAAGTTTACCCTCATTGTGCAAATGTACACAAAACGTTCACAAAAGCTCGTCCGAATATGTTATAATGTTAGTATAGAAGCTATGCTTCTGTGACAAAACATGAGAGGGGTTTTTACAATGAAGAATTTAGCCAAGCTTTCTAAAAAGCTTACCGCTGCCGCCGCATCGGCAGTTATGGCGCTGACGTCAACGGCGTCCATACAGCCCGTTACTTCAGCAGCAGCGGACAACAACTACTATGAAGCACTTGCAATGTCGCTCTATATGTACGACGCAAATGCCTGCGGAAGCGGTATCACCGACGGTCCGCTCACATGGCGCGGAGACTGCCATACCTACGACGCAGAGGCGTCCGTGGGAGATCTGGGCGGCTCCGAAAAGTCCATAGTCGATCCCGACGGTGACGGTAAAGTAGACGTTTCGGGCGGCTTCCACGACGCAGGCGACCACATAAAGTTCAACCTCACTATCGGCTTCGGTATCAACAGTCTGGCGCTTTCGGACTACCTCAACCCTGAGGTCTACGAAAAGGCAGGCTGCAAGGACCACCTTATATATGAGCTGAAATGGGGCGCAGACTACCTTATGAAGACAACTTTCCTCGACGGCTCGGGCAATGTAGCTGCTGTAGCTCACGTTGTCGCAAACGGCGGCGAGGATCACGCTATATGGTCGTCTCCTGAGGTACAGACCTACAAGAGACCTATCTACTGGCTGACGGCTGGCAAGAACAACTCCGCGGTATGCTGCGAAATGGCGGCAGGTCTGGCAGGTACGGCTTACGTATTAAAGGACACCGAGCCGGGTTACGCTGAGAAGTGCATCAAGTACGCAAAGGCGCTCCTTGCTTTCGGTCAGAAGAACGTGGGCAACGAGGGCGGCGGACTTGCGGATTTCTACGGCACCGAGGCTCAGTATCAGGACGAAGAGGCTATGGCTCAGGCTTGGCTGTGGCTCTGCAAGGCAGGCGACAAGCCAACCCGCGTCCCCAAGAACAAGGACTACGGCAACAGCCAGTACGACGGCTGGGTTTACTGCTGGAACAAGGTTTGGCAGGGCTACTCGGCTCTGATGTACAAGGCTACAGGCGAGCAGGCTTTCGCAGACGAGCTCAAGGTAGAGCTTGAAAGTCAGGGCGACCTCAAGGTAGGCACCTACAATGCCGACGGCTGGGGAGCTTCACGTTACAACTGCGCTAAGCAGATGGACGCTATAGCTCTTGCAAACGGCGACAAGGACGCAGACTACGCAAAGGCTGCAAAATATCAGATGGATCATATACTGGGCGACAACAGTCTGGGCTACAGCTTCCTGCTGGGCTACGGCGACAAGTGGCCTGTACATATCCACCACCGTGCAGCTAACCCGGGCAGCGACGCAAACGGCGCTTCATCAAATCCTTCCGCTAAGTACACAGCTTACGGTCTCCTCGTAGGCGGCGACGACAAGAGCGGATATCAGGATCAGACCGACAAATACCAGTACACCGAGGGTGCGCTGGACTACAACGGCTGCTTCGCTATCGCCTGCGCAGGTATCGCTAACCTCTACGGCGGCGACGCAACAGCTATGCCTGCACTTGCCAAAAAGGCAGCCGAAATAAACGAGAACTTCAAGTTCGGCAGCAGCTCGTCAGTTGTTACCACCGAGACTACCACCACTGTTACCACAACATCGGTTGATAATGAAAAAACAACTACGACTACCACTACAACATCGCCTCAGCCGGTATATACCATTACAATGACTGCTGCTTACGTTGTTCAGGAAGTGATCTCATATCCCTCAAAGAGCATCTACACCGTCGGTGAAAGCCTTGACCTTTCGGGAATTTCCGTAAAGGTACGCTCGCAGACGTACTGGCAGGAGGTAGAGGGCGGAAACAGAGCAGGCATACTCTACGGCGAGCCCTTCATCATCGACAATATCACCCTCGATCCCCAGGTGGTAACAATAGGCGGCGATAACGGTGCTATCTGGAAGGGCGATATGGCTAACGAGCTGAAGCCCGGCAGCTATACAGTAATGTACGATGGCACATACACTGACGATCAGCACCGTAATATACAGTTTACAAACTTCAGGCACAGTATAGCCGTCAAGGAAGCAGCTGTTACTACTGCTACAACGACCACAACGCCGACTACCACGACTACCACATATCTTGACGGCTCCGACTTTGAGATGAGCCTTGACCGTCAGAAAATATCCGTGGGCGATAAGGCTGTCCTCACATTTACAAAGGGCGCAAATCTTATCCCATTCGGAAATCTGAGCTATGACGACGACGTTATCTCACTGACCAAAAAGACCGACAGCACATACGAGATAGTCGGACTGAAGGAAGGCAGCGCAAGAATAGTATTTGTCGCTCCTACAGGTCAGTCAAAGGCAGTATCCCTCACCGTAGGCGCAGGAATAGTATACGGTGACGCTAACTGCGACGACCTTGTTGACCTTTCGGACGTTGTTCTTATTATGCAGTCTCTTGCCAACCCCAATAAATACGGCTTGAACGGCACAGACAAGAGCCACATCACAGAATCAGGTCTTGCAAATGCAAATGTAAATCAGCAGGGCGGCGTTACAGGTGAGGACGCCCTCTATATTCAGAAGTATCTGCTGAAGCTCATATCCGAGCTGCCGATACCTGTCATAGGATAAAGATATAACTCAACACCTCCTTAGAGCCCGTGCGGAGCTTGCTCTGCACGGGCTGTTTTTGTCCACCTGTTGCACAACAATTTCATCGTGATTGTGCACAATATCTATCGCTCCCGATTGCACACTATGCTGAAAATGCAGGCAAACAGTACGATTTAACCGTATTGTAATATTTTAGTTACCGATTTGTAACCAAATTTCATACCAAAACTTGTATAATAGATTTTGAGACATATTATAGGCGAAAAAACTTTAGAAAGTAGTGTGATAACATGAACAAATTCAACAGGCTGAAATCAGCCATCATCAGCGGCGCTGTCGCTATGTCCGCACTTGCGGCACCTCTCTCAGCGGTGTCTCCCTCTCTCACAGCAAATGCGGCAGACGGCGATAACTACGCAAAGCTTCTCCAGTACTCCCTCTATTTCTATGACGCAAATATGTGTGGCAACAATTCCGACTGCGCTCTCACATGGAGAGGCAACTGCCATACAAACGATGTAGTTCCCGGCGGCTTCCATGACGCAGGTGACCACGTAATGTTCGGTCAGCCACAGGGCTATGCAGCTTCTACTCTCGGCTGGTCCTACTATGAATTCAAGGACGCTTACGACTCAACAGGTCAGACAGCTCACCTCAAGGTGATAACTGACAAATTCGCTAAATTCTTCCGTGACGCTACAGAGCTTAACGGAAATACAGTATCAAGAGTCCTCATCGAAAAGGGCGAGGGCAACACAGACCATAACTACTGGGGTGCTCCTGAAACTCAGGGCGACAGAGGACGTATGCTCTGGACAACAGGCGGCGCTGCTAACGTAACTGCTGAATATGCAGCAGCTCTCGCAGCTAACTACGTAAACTTCGGCAACGCTGATGACCTTAAGTACGCTAAGGCTCTTTACGAATTCTCAAAGAAGGACAAGAGCTTCTACTCAGCAGGTACATTCTATGATGCTCACTGGACAGGCTCTGACGACGAGCTTGCATGGGCTGCAGGCTGGCTCTACCTCGCAACAAAGGATCAGAGCTACCTCAACGATCTGAAGGGCTGTCCTACAGCTTACTCAGTTCACTCATGGGAGAGCGTTCAGCTCGGTGCTGCTATCCTCAAGGGCGAGATCACAGGCGACTGGGGCAGCGCAGCAGAGCTCGGCAAGTTCAGCGGCAACAACTACTACTTCGCTAACGAGTGGGGCAGCGCAAGACACAACGCTACTGCTCAGCTTTGCTCACTCGTAGCAGCTAAGTACAATAAGGCTGATTCCTCATGGGCTAAGGGCCAGATGGAATACCTCACAGGCGACAAGGCTTTCGCAAACGGACAGAAGCACTGTCTCGTAGTTGGCTTCAAGCCTGATTCTTCAAAGAATCCTCACCACAGAGCAGCTTCTCCTGATGTAGGAGCAAGCAAGGAGAACGACGGACAGAACAACAAGTACCTCCTCGTAGGTGCTCTCTGCGGCGGTCCTCTCGATGCTAACGGCACATACAAGGATATCCGTTCAGACTATCAGGGCAACGAGGTCGCTATCGACTATAACGCAGGTTTCGTTGGTGCAGCAGCTGGTCTTTACCACTTCTACAAGACAGGCTCTACTGTATCACAGATCGAGGGCGTTAAGAAGATCTACAGCGGCAGCGGCGCTACTGTAACTCCCGGCAACAACACAACCACAACAACTACAACTAAGCCTAATCCGGGCAACAATACAACTACCACAACAGTTTATAACCCGGGCAACACCCCTTCAAACGATGACGATGTTGTACTTGAAGGCTCAAAGCTTGGTGCAAAAACAGAAAAGAGCACTGTAGACGGTGCTATCAACAATGTTGCTGAGTTCGCACACAACGGCGCTAAGTCAGTTACAATGTATCTCAAGGTAAACTCAAGCGATACTGAGGTATCAGGCGGTTTCGGTACATGGAACGGCGATTGGGTACAGGAAGAATTCTCAGGCGTTAAGGTAGGCTCTGACAAGACTGTAGCTATCGATTACAATATTCCTTCAGATGCAGGCTCTACTATCAAGGCTATGGTTTGGTGGCCTCACGATGACGATGTTACTATCACAAAGATCGTTCTCCATAAGAGCGCAAGTTCAAGCTCAGGCACAAACAAGACCACAACTACAAAGCCCACAACAACACAGCCAAGAGTAACAACAACAATTTCTAACCCCGGCAGCAGCTCATCTTCAAGCGACGGCTATGAGATCAAGCCAAACAAGAAGGTTACTTACAGCGCACTCGGCGATGACGAAAGAATGATCGGCTTCTCATACAAGGATTTCGATATCCCTTCAAACGCTAAGATCACAGAGGTTCAGGTTGACATCTCTGCAAACAAGAACATCGGCAAGTATGTTGGTCAGTTCGGTACATCAACAACTGACAGTGCAAACGGTTACTGGGCTATGGGCGACGAGATCACTCAGAGCATCAGCGGCAACTCAGGCACTATCACATGGAAGGTACCTTCTGATATCGCTTCTATCATCCAGACAGAGTACGGCGGAGAGATCAAGTTCGGTGTTTGGTGGATCGACTGCGACGACTTCACAATCGACGCTGTAAGACTCAAGACAGGCGGCTCTTCAAGCAACGTAACAACAACAAGAGCTACAACAACTACTACAAGAACAACCACAACAAGAACAACTACAAAGGAAACAACCACAACCACAAGAACTACAACTACTACAGCTCCTAACAAGGAACTCGACGCTAAGCTCCTCGGTGACGCAAACTGCGATAATCAGGTTGACCTTTCAGACGTAGTTCTTATCATGCAGGCACTTGCTAACCCAAATAAGTACGGTCTCAACGGTTCTGACAGAACACACATGACAGAGCAGGGACAGGCTAACGCAGACGTTCACAAGAGAGGTAACGGTGTTACTTCAAACGACGCTCTCGCTATCCAGCTCAAGCTCCTCAATGTGATCTCTTCACTTCCTACAGATCAGGTTTGATGACATTAAGCAGCTCCCAACGGGAGCTGCTTTTATTTTACGTGCATACTGCGGGCTGATGTAGGCATCAGCCCCTACAAACCATAAACTTGTATGATTTCAACAATTTTGCTTTGTTTTTTTGTCTCGCTTTTTCGCTGAAAACTCTTGCAAATCCGCCGCTTCTGTGATATAATAGTAAAGCTAATTGAAATATTTCGGCTTTTGCCGTAAATCATAACTGTATATTTCGGAGGTAGTTTTTTATGTCAACTTTAGAAATCATCGGCGGTATCGCAATACTCGTCATCAGTGTTATCACTGTTATCCTCTGCCTTTCACAGGAGCAGAAATCACAGGACAGCATGACCGCTGCTCTCACAGGTGCGAGCGCTGATTCATTCTACGGCAAGAACGAGGGCAGAACCAAGGAAGCTATACTTGCTAAGATCACAAGAACTCTTTCAATTCTTCTCTTTATTGCTGTACTTGCGGTAAATATCATACCGATCTTCACAAAGTAAAAAAGCTGCCCTGTGACTTTAGGTCATGGGGCTTAAATTTTTATCGAACACCTCACAAGGAGAGTTTATGTCAGAAAAACCAAAAAAGAAACAAACAGCAAAAAAAAGCAGCTCTCCCGTATCGGTAGAGAGCTATAAAAATAAAATAGTCACCTTTTTAAAGGCTTACGGCAAGAAATCCATGCCCCTCAGCGAGCTGGAGTCCAAGTGCAGGACTAAAAAATCGGGCAGAGAGAACTTCACCGAGGCGTTTTCACAGCTCCGCACCGAGGGCGTTGTCATGATGAAAAAGGGCATGAAGGCTGCCCTTTGCTCCCGTATGAACGTATACCCCGGCACGGTGACAAGGCTCAGCAGGACATTCGGCTTTGCAGTTACCGACGAGGGCGTGGAGTACTTCATACCCGGCAAGTGTATGCTGGGCGCTATGCCCAACGACAGGGTGCTTATCTCCGCTATCCCCTCCCGTTCGGGTGAACCCGAGGGCGAAGTGCTGGATATACTGGAGTTCGGCAGTTCACAGCTCACAGGCAGGATAGAGTTCGAGGACGGCAAGCCATATCTCGTTCCCGATACAGCTTCGAGGAATCACGTCATCATCGTGAAAGAGGAAAGCGTTCCCTTTGAAAACGGCGACAAGGTGCTGGCGGAGATAGTCTACCGCGGCAGGCGCCACGCCGAACACAAGGTAAAGATAACCCTCGTTTTCGGCAGCTCGGAATACGCCGCTTCTTCGGCAGCTTCAATACTGGTGATACACGGCGCTCCCACGGCATTCCCCGAGGAGGTGCTGAGAGAAGCCCGCAAGATAGCAGAGGGCGGTGTGCAGGAGTACTCTTTCAACAACCGCGAGGACCTGCGTGATATGGATATATTCACCATTGACAGTGCCGAGTCCAAGGACCTCGACGACGCAGTTTCCCTGACAAAGACGAAAAAGGGATACTGTCTCGGCGTTCATATCGCAGACGTTTCCCACTATGTCAAGGGTAACAGTGCCCTCGACAAGGAAGCCCTCATGCGCGGCACAAGTATCTACTACGCCGACAAGGTTATACCTATGCTTCCAAAGGAGCTGTCAAACGGTATCTGCTCCCTCAATCCCGACGAGGACAGGCTTACTCTTTCGGCTTTCATGGAGCTGGACAAGGAGGGAAATATGCTCTCCTACCGCTTCTGCAAAAGCGTTATCCGCTCCCGTGTAAAGGGCGTCTACTCCGAGATAAACCGCATTCTCGAAGGTACGGAGTCCCCTGAGATAGCCGAGAAATACTCAAAGGTCCGCAAGAGCATCGACCTTATGAACGAGCTGGCGGACAAGCTCATAGAAAAGAAAAAGCTCCGTCACGCTCCCGAGATAGAGACCACGGAAAGCAAGCTCATAATAGATGAAAACGGCATCTGCTGCGACGTACAGCCCCGTGAGCGAGGAAAGTCCGAGCGCATAATCGAGGAATTCATGCTGACGGCTAACGAAGCGGCGGCTAAGCTTGCAAAGGACAAAAAAGTCCCATTCGTGTACCGTATACACGAAGCTCCCCCCGAAGCAAAGACCGAGGCGCTCCACGAGATACTGCCGAAGTACGGCTTCGAGTGTCCACATTTCAGCGAGTTCAAGCCCGTTCACGCGGCTAAGATACTGGAAGAAGCCAAGGGCACGGAGAAATTCGAGGCGGTCAATATGCTGGTGCTCCGCTCAATGGCAAAGGCGAAGTACTCCCACGAGCCGCTGGGACATTTCGGACTGGTGCTGGAGGACTACGCTCACTTCACCTCGCCTATCCGCCGCTATCCCGACCTTGCAATACACCGCATAATCACGGATATACTGGCAGGCTACAACAATGACTGGCTCAACAAGCGCTATGCTGGCTTTGCGGTCAATGCCGCGGAGCGTTCATCAGCGGCAGAGCTTCGCGCCGTGACTATCGAGCGCGAATGCGAGGACTGCTACAAGGCGGAATATATGAAGGCTCACTTAGGCGAGAGCTTCACCGCCAAGATATCGGGCGTTACCGAGTTCGGCTTCTATGCGGAGCTCCCCAACACCGTGGAGGGACTCGTTCATATCAGGACGCTCCCCGAGGGCGAATACGACTACTCCGAGCCTGTCTCCCTTACAGAGAGCTTCAGCGGAGTATCATACACACTGGGACAGACCGTTCAGGTGGTCTGCGCCGCAGTAAATGTCAGCGACGGAACTATTGATTTCGTCCTTGACGACGACGAACAGGAGGAAGAACAATGAAAAAGATAATCGCATTAATGGCAGCAGCAGCTCTTACAGCAGGCGCAGTATCCTGCGGCAAAAAGGCAGGCACAGCTTCACAGCAGCCTAAGCCGAAGACTACTGAGGCTGTGACCACTACAAGCGCAGACAGCACCGAGACTACAACATCTGCTGCAACTACCGCAGCAACCACTACCACCTCCGCTGTGACCACTACAAAGGCAGCACAGCAGCCCGATCCACTGGGCGGCGGCGCTTTCGAGTACAACGACGACGGTGCTGTAGTTTTCAGCGAGGACAGCTCCAAGGCTGACGACAAGACACTTATTGCAGCTGCTCAGGCGCTTTTTGAGTCCGCCTGCCGCACAGAGATGAAGTTCACAGTAGGCTGTCCCTTTGAGACAGACAACAACGACTACATCGAAAATGACCTTTCATGGCGCTTCTACCGCATAACCGACAGCAAGATCCATTCTTTCAGCGATGTAATGAACGAGTACCACAAGGTATTCAGCGACAGCCATGCCAACGAGCTTGCTTCTCTCTATATGGACAAGAACGGCTCTGCATATGCTCTTTGCGGAAACCGCGGCGGTAATATCTACTATTCGTCCTCAAAGGTAACTGAGATAAAGTCAAAATCTGACAATGAGATAGTATTCACCGTTGAGAATTACTATGACGGCGACGACTACGGTCAGGCTCCGTATACCGAAACTGATGAATTCTCCGTAGTTATCGGCAGCGATAACGTTTGGAAGGCAGGAAAGTTCAATCTGCCTTATTAATGCAGCGTGTTTATCGGGCGCACATTCACGGCGTCCTCTGCAAAACATAACAAAAAGCGGCTGAATCATCAGCCGCTTAATTTTATGCCTTTACGCTTGTACCGCTCAGTCTGCGGAAATATTCCTCTGCATACTCACGATATTCATTTCTGAATGTCTCGTCGTTCTCCTTGACATCGTGGAGATAAGCATGGAGAGTCTTCTTCTCGTCTGTCTCGATAAGACAGCCTGCGATATTGGAGCAGTGGTCGGATACGCGCTCCAGATTTGTAAGAACGTCCTGGAAGATGTATCCCAGCTCAACTGTACATTCGTCGTTCTGAAGTCTGCGGATATGGCGGTTTTTCAGCTCTGTGCTGAGGTTGTCCACCACTTCTTCAAGAGGCTCTACCTTATGGGCAGTAGCAAGGTCGCTGTTGACGTATGAGTCAAACGCCTTGTTTATATTCTCTGCAATGGCGTCTGTGATGACTGTTATCTCGTTGATACATTCGTCAGAGAACATTATGCCCTTTTCGTGCATTTCCTGTGCCGACTCTACAAGATTTACCGCGTGGTCGGATATTCTCTCGAAGTTTCCGACGCAGTGCATCATCTTTGATACGCTTCGGCTGTCTGCGCCTGTGATACTGGATTTTGCCAGCTTTATAAGGAAGCTGTTTATCTTGTCCTCATAGCCGTCGATAATATCCTCGTTCTCGATTATTATGTCGCAGGCTTCCTCGTCGTAGCCTTTAAGTAGCTCCAGCGCCTTGAGGATAGTCTCTCTTGTGAGCTCTGCCATCTGATTTGTAGCTGTGATACAGGTGTGTACCGCAACAGCAGGCGTTTTCAGAAGAATAACGTCCAGACCTGTGAGAGTCCTTCTCGGATCCTTGACTTCCTCCTTGCCGTCCTTGACAACTATCTTGGAAAGAGCAACGAGCTGTTTTGTGAACGGCAGGAACATAACTGTAGTAGCCACGTTGAATATGGTATGCATTACCGCGATACCAACGTATCCAACGGTCTTGTTCATAATGCTCAGGTCTATAACGTTCTGGAGCAGTATGATTATCGGGAGCAGTACCAGTGTACCGATTATCTTAATGATTATGTGAGTCCATGCAACGCGCTTAGCGTCCTTGCTTACGCCCATTGTTGAGAGAAGCGCTGTTACGCAGGTACCGATGTTACAGCCCATGATGATAGGCAGGGACATTCCCCATGTAAGACCGCCTGTCTTTGAGAACGCCTGTAAGATACCGATAGAGCCTGCGGAGCTCTGGATGATACCTGTGAATACGGTACCTACAAGAACACCGAGAACAGGGTTCTTGAATGCAGTGAGTATTCTCTGGAAATCAGGTGAATTTGCCAGCGGATCAACAGAATCCGACATAAGAGTCATACCTGTCATAAGTACCGCAAAGCCTACGAGGATACGTCCTACGTCCTTTTTCTTGTTCTTCTTTGCGAACATGATGAGGATAGTACCTGCAAGAGCTATCAGCGGTGAGAACGATACGGGCTTCAGCAGTCTCAGGAAGAAGCTGAGCCAGCCGCCGTCGCCGTTATCCTGAATACCGTCGAGACAGAGTATCCACGCTGTGAATGTAGTTCCGATATTTGAGCCGAAGCACACTCCGATAGTCTGCTCCAGCGACATGATGCCAGAGTTTACGAAGCCGACCAGCATAACTGTCATCGCCGATGAGGACTGTATGGCAACAGTAACACCCATACCGAGAAGTATAGCCTTCAGCTTGTTCTCTGTCATTTTTTTCAGTGCAAGCTCCAGCTTGCCGCCTGTGAGCTTTTCAAGTCCCGTAGACATTACCTTCATGCCGTACAAGAAGAAGGCAAGTCCGCCCAAAAGGGTGAAGATGTTAAAAATAGAAAATTCTTCCATAATTTTCTCCTGATAAAATATATTTTCCCGCTTCTATTTATAATTATATCAGGATATGACCGCAAGTCAAGGATTTTTACCATTCTTTAACGTGGATTTAACATAAGAAAAGGGACTGCCTTAACCATGATACTTATAAAGAAGTTTTATGCTTATTATTGAGAGAACCCCTTTTGAAAAAGGGGCTTCTCTCAAACTCTCTCCCTAAAACTTTCGTTTTGTTTTTTCTCAGATAGGGCGCTCCTGCATTTTGCAGGACTTTTTTATTTTATGAAGCGCCCTATCTGAGAAAAAACCAGATAAAAGTCTTTGGAAAGGGGTATGGGGGAAACGCTTTCCTCAGAAAGGTTTCCCCCATAAATAAATATAAGCTTCTGTATTAGTGTTACGGTTAAAGCAGTCCCTTAATAGTTCATTTACTTTTTCTTGTTCTTTTTAACGTTTGTCTGCTTTTCAGCCTTTTCAGCTTCTTCCTCGATAACGTCTACCAGTTCCTCAAGGTCGATGTCCTCATCGTCATCATCATCGTCGTCAGCCCCAGCCTTTACGGGCTTCTTGCTGTTCTCAGACTTGAGAGCTGCGATAAATGCAACGGCAAGGTAAACTACGAATATAAGAAGCTCAACTATAACGATAGTCTTTACAGAATCGCTTGCAGCCTGGCTGAGACCTGCTCCTACGGACTTTGTTGCAGGAACAAGGATATTGTAAGCGTTTGCGAACTGTACGTTCTCGTAATAATCGCTTGCAGTCTGCTCTGTAAGATCAACGAGCTTCTCAACCTTCTTGCTGAGGTCTGCGATGTCAGCCTCTACCTTGTCAACATTAGCCTTTGAGCTTGCCTTGTTGTTCTGGAGAGCATCGCGTCTGGAAGTGTAGAAGTCAATATCCTGCTTTGTCTGTGCAAGGCTTGTTTCAACGCTTGTCTTCTGCTTGAACAGTGTATCATACTGCTCGGAATGAACAGTTTGCTTCTTTTCGGTATCATCAATACCATTTCCGAATACCTGAACAACATCCTTTTCATATGAAGCAATAGAGCTCTCTATCGCAGCAAGGCGATCTGCATACTCATCCTTGTCACGCTTGAGGTTCTCTATCCTGTAATTATAGTAAGCAAGTGTGGAATCCTTATCCTTAGTTACATTGTTTACAGTGATATAAGAAGAAATTCTGTCAAGATCAATGCCTGTGATAGTCTTTGCGTAATCAGAAAGGTCGCTGAATGTATAGCCTGTAGCGCTTGAACGGAATGTTGTTGTATCGTCCTTTGCAAGGTTGTCAAGGTAGGTCTTAACTGTTCTGAGTGAGTTTCTGAAAAGGTCTACCTGCTGAGCGTAATCATAGGTTTCATAATCAGCGGTCTTTACAGCTGTACCGAGAGGCTCGTTGTAGCCGTACTCCTCATAGAAGTAATCACCGTAGCATCTGAGCAGTGTATTGAGAAAATCAACGCCTGTCTGTCTGTCAAAGCCTGCCTTGCCGAAATCAAAGTGTACAGTAAACTGTGTAGGATAGTACTTTGTATCAAGCATAGCCTGCGCAGCCGAAAGGCTTCCGCTTGTTGCCTTGTCCATTACGCTGTTGTAGGCTGTGAGCTGATCGTAAGCCTCCTGAGGAATCTTATAATCAAAGCTGAGGCTTGTTCTGATATCCTCGATCTTTTTAAGATCAAGTCCCTTTTCTGTAAGAGCCTTTTCAATGACCTTAGGATTCTTCATGCTCTCGATCTCGAACTTGCGTCCCTTAGGATCAAGTCCCTGCTCGATACCGCTGTATGTAAAGCTTACAAGAGCCTTAGCAGGTGTCTTTGCTGTAAAAGACTTTATCGCTGATAAAGAGAATGTCAGAAGACCTGCTATAATAGCAATAACGATCCATATTGCAAGGTACTTCTTGAGATTTTTCATTATTGCGGAGATCGAAATAATTACTTCGTCTTTGTTATCTTCCTGATTCTTTATCGTAACATTGAGGTTACGTTCGTTATTCTTAGCCATTTTACCCTCCGTTTTATTGTTATTTCCTTTATTACGGCATAACACGCCGTATTGTTTATTATATCACTAAAAAAGCACATCGTCAATACCTTAACAAAATTTCCAGTTATTCGCTAAAATTGAACAATATGCCCTCTGTGACATTCTACAGATTGCACCAATAACGCAGAACGGCTCTCCGAGCGCATAACTCGGAGAGCTGATATATTTATATTATAATGTATGTCCCTTCTGCTTGATAACATCTACTACTCTGTCAACGCAGCTGCGGCAAACAGATTCGTCCTGAGCTTCTACCATTACTCTTACGAGAGGCTCTGTGCCGCTCTCACGGACGAGTATTCTTCCGCTGTCGCCAAGCTCTGCTGCTACCTTGTCCACCTCTGCACGTACATCGGGATCTGCCTGTGCAGCAGCCTTGTCCTTGACCTTTACGTTTTCAAGTACCTGTGGATATACAACGAATGGAGCTGCAAGCTCGCTGAGCTTCTTCTGACGGGACATGATGACCTGCATTATTTTAAGGCTGGTGAGTATACCGTCACCTGTGGAAGCGTACTTGGAGAAGATGATATGTCCGCTCTGCTCGCCGCCGATGCAGCAGCCGTGTTCCTTCATGTACTCATAAACGTACTTGTCGCCTACAGCAGTCTTTGCGTAGTCAATGCCTATCTCGTCAAAGGCTCTGTAAAGACCGAAGTTGGACATAACTGTAGTAACGACTGTATTGTTGAGGAGACGTCCGCCCTCCTTCATGTATCTTCCGTATATGTAGAGGATATGGTCGCCTGTGATGACATTGCCCTTTTCGTCAACGCAGAGGCAGCGGTCAGCGTCGCCGTCATATGCAAAGCCAACGTCAAGACCGTTCTCAACAACGAACTTCTGGAGTCCCTCGATATGTGTTGAGCCTGCATTGTTGTTGATGTTGATGCCTGTAGGAGCTGCATTTATAACGTGAGTCTCAGCGCCGAGAGCCTCGAATACAGACTTTGCAATGTTCCATGCAGAACCGTTTGCGCAGTCAAGACCTATCTTCATGCCTCTGAATGAGTACATACCGAGTGAGATAAGGTAGCCGAGGTAGCGGTTTCTGCCTGCTACATAGTCAACGCTTCTGCCTATCTTCTCACCGTGAGCGAATGGGACTTCCTCCCACTTCTGACCGAATGCTTCAAGCTTTCCGTCAAGATATGCCTCAACGAGGTCTATGACCTCGTCCTCCATTTTCTCGCCCTGTCCGTTGATGAGTTTTATGCCGTTATCGTGGTATGGGTTATGGCTTGCGGAAATCATGATACCGCAGTCAAAGCTGTCAACTCTCGAAATGTAAGCCACTGACGGAGTAGTTGTAACATGGAGCAGATATGCGTCTGCGCCCGAAGCGGTAAGTCCGCCTACCAGAGAATACTCGAACATATAGCTTGAACGGCGTGTATCCTTGCCTATTACTATGCGCGGAGCGCTCTCGTCGCCATTTCTTCTCTTGAGCTCGCCGTAGTACCAGCCAAGGAAGCGTCCTACCTTATATGCATGATCGGCTGTAAGGTTTTCGTTTGCCGTTCCTCTGAATCCGTCAGTTCCAAAATATTTACCCACTTCTGATTATCTCCTTAAAATAAATTTTTAGTTGAAAAGCTTTCTGTTTTCCTCTCCGTGTCTGCAACACACAGGGAAAAATCAATAATTCCGTCATCAACTATAACATACTTCGATCATACAGGCGTAAAAAACCTGAACATTTTTATTATAGCACTTTGTATCAAAGCAGTCAACAGATTTAATAAATAATTCACAAAATTAATTGTTTACCGAAAGCAATAAAAAGTACTCCTATATATTAGACGTAAAAGGCAGCGAAAACTCTCACCTTTTTCCGAAAATTTTTTCAAAAATATTTTTATGTTTATTATTGCAAAGGTTTTGATTTTGTAGTATAATTAAAAATAGTATTATAATCGGGTATTATGGCTTCTGCCGCCCGAAATAAAGGAGGAACAAAATTGGCTAAGTCAAAAGCTACGGGCACAAAATCCGGAAAAAGCAATGCCCGCACAAAGATCGGCAGCACCAAGCCAGCCGTTACTGCCGCAGACATCATAGCCGAGAAGCGCGGACACAAGTTCAGACCTGTATTCTATATTCTGTCCTTTATCGTCCCCTTCATGCTGACATTCGTGTCGTACATATGCTTTGATGTCTACCCTTTCGGCGAGCGCTCAGTGCTCACCCTTGACCTCAACGGTCAGTACATTTACTACTTCGAGGCTCTCAGAGACGCATTCTGGGGCGACGGAAGCGCCTTTTACAGCTGGAGCAGAAACCTGTCGGGCGGCTTCATGGGTATCATAGGATACTACCTCGCAAGTCCCTTCACGCTTATCGTAATGCTGCTGCCGAGGAAGATGATCCTCGAAAGCGTAATGATCATGCAGATGACAAAGGTAGGCGCAGCAGGTCTCACCTTCTGTGTATACGCACAGAAATCCAAGAACCTGAAGCCTCTCCAGTCTGTCATGTTCTCGACGATGTACGCAATGATGGCATACGTCGTTATCCAGCTCATCGATCCTATGTGGGTAGACGGTCCTGTATTCCTGCCGCTGATAATCCTCGGCGTTGAATACTTGGTCGATGACGGACGCAAGATAAACTTCATTATCCCAACAGCGATAATGTTCATCGCAAACTTCTATATCGGCTTTATGATAGCCATTTTCATCGCTTTGTACTTCCTTTACTATGTATTCTTCGGAACACAGCGGAAATTCAAGGGCATAAGCGATTACTTCACAGTATTCGTGAGAATGGGTATCGCGGCTGCGGTAACGGTAATGTGCAGCGCTATCATGATACTCCCCGTTTACAACGCACTGGCTCTCGGTAAGTTCGACTTCACAGAAAACCCCGACTACAGCCTGAGAGCTATGTTCAATCCTGTTGAGCTCGTACCCTGTCTGCTGCCAAACCAGTATTACTCGGTAAACGTTGACGAAGGAACCCGTATGTACGGACGCCCCGAAATATACTGCGGTGTGCTCACATTCGTGCTTCTCCCCCTGTTCTTTATGAACAAGAAGATAAAGAGAAACAACAAGATAGGCTACGGTTTCCTCATATTCGCACTTCTTTTCAGTATGTTTGTAAAGCCTGTAAACATGATGTGGCACGGCGGTCAGGATCCTAACTGGCTCCCTTACAGATATTCCTTCCTGCTCTCATTCGTTCTTGTGTCCATGGCTGCGGAGGTATTCTCACATCTGGACGGCTACAAGATGTCGCTGCCGAGCGCTCTTGTATCAGGCGGTATCATAGGCGGTCTCACCGCTATATTCTGCGGCATGATGAAGAGCTTCAACTACAACGAGGAAAAGTACAAGTACGTTGCTATCACACCTTACAAGGCATATCTTGATTCCTCCGACGCCAAGGAGCAGCTCTGGCTGGGTACTGTTGCATTCGGTCTTATCCTTGCAGCTATCTACATCGTTGGCGTATATATGTACAGCCATTCAAGGACAAAGAAGGGCAGAAACGCTATCACAGTGGCTATGTCTCTCCTTATCTTCTTTGAAACAGGCTACAACTGCTTCGACTCCTTCAGAAAGATTTGCAAGGAGGTCGGCAACTCAGGCAAGTACACCTATACCGACATAATGAGCGCTCCCGACGTTGTCAAGAAGCTTGAAGAGTACGACGGCGGCTTCTACCGCGCAGAAAAGACCTTCAACCGTATGGTAAACGACGACCTTGCATACGGTCTCAAGGGTATCTCTCACTCAAGCTCGGTAATGAACACAAGAGCTATCAAGTTCATCGAGACTATGGGCTATTTCACCCAGAGCTTCGAGTCAAAGTACGAGGGCTGCAATCCCGTTGCTGACTCTATCCTCGGTATCAAGTACGTTCTCGATGATCCCGACAGAAGATTTTCCAGCTCGGAAATGCTGGACGCTTCTTATGTAAAGCGTTTCTCAACAACATATAAGAAGGACAAGGACGTTACTGCCAACATAGACGTTTACGAGAACCCCAACGCTCTCGGCATCGGCTATATGGCTGACGACGATATCCTTATCCTTTCGGGACTGGGCAACGACAACCCGTTCAACAGTCTCAACAACTTCCTCAGCTCTATGACAGGCAGCACAACAGACTATACCACTGTACCGATAGAGCCCAAGCAGTACTATGTTCCTTTTGACTGCGATATACACTACGACGATTCAAAGGTATATCTCCACGATTACAACAACAACGGCACTCTCCACGACTGCTATGAAGCATATGCAGGCGTTGACGACGCTGTAATAAACGTTGACGTAACTGTTCCTCACGACGGCGACATCTATATGCACCTCGGCTCTGAAATGAGAAGAGCTGCAAACGTATGGGTAGCTGTAAAGGGCGAGGACGGCGTTTACAGAGGCAAGAAGTCAGGCACAGAAGCTTATGACGGCTATGGCACATACTTCAACACAAACTCCTCACCTGTCGTAAGAATGGGACCATTCAATGAAGGCGACGAGGTCGAGATAAGACTTACAATTCCTCCGTCAGGTCCTAACGGACAGTACGACGGCAGCGATGAGTACATAATGATAAGAAAGGAAGCCGGCTTCAACTTCTACTATCTTGATGAAAAGGCTTTCGCAGAGGACATCGCAAAGCTCAAGGCTAACCCGTGGAACCTCGATATGAGCAAGACCAATGACCGCTATCTCGTAGGCGACATTGACGCTCAGGACGGTCAGATACTCATGACCACTATCCCTTACGAGCCCGGCTGGGAAGTAAAGATAGACGGCAAGACCGTTGACAGCCTCATCTCCGAAGAGCCTGTCGAGGGTTCAAAGCAGAAGATACTCCGCAACAAGGCAGGCTCAGAGGGCGAAGTAATAGTTCTCGGCACTCTCATCGGTATCCGCGTTCCCGCAGGACACCACACAGTATCCATGAAGTATACTCCTCCGGGCTTCAACACAGGAATAATAACCCTTATTCTTGGCGCTGCCTGCCTCATATTCTTCTATATGTACGACAAGAAGCACAATAAGGTGCTCAAGGAAAGACAGAAAGCAAAGAAGATACTCAAGGGCGAAAATGTAGAGGACGAGCCCGAGGAAGAACCCGAGGAGACCAAGAGCTCCAAGAACGACAAGGAGAAAAAGGAATCCAAGGAGAACAAAAAGCCTAAAAAGCCCAAGGACACCGAAAAGTCTGAGGATACAGGCAGGAAAAAGGTGGAAATAATCAAATCCAAGGGCGCAGTAGCTCCAATACCTGTTGAAGAACCCGAGGAAGAGCCCGAAGAGGAGGTAAACGACGCTGAAAGATTCATCGCAAACGCTGATGAAGAGTTCAAAAAGGCAGCGGATACCGCCGAAAAGACGGCTGAGGATTCAGCAGAAAGAGCTGAAAAAGCCGCTGAGGAGCTTATGTCCGACGACGAAGAAGACGAGGAATAAGCACAGGAAACAGCTGACAAAAAATCAAAGCAAAAACAAGTTTGAGCCCCTGCAAATGCAGGGGCTTTTCCTTATGGTAATTTACGCTAAAAAATAGTAATTTAGATACCTGCTTATTAACAAATTATTTCCATGTAAATTCTATTGCCTTAATATGAAATAGTATAAACAATACCTGAAAATTAATCTGACGAAATAATATAATAGAAACAAATACCGCGGTTTATCGCTTGTTCTACTGGCATTTGTAATAAAAACTTCACCATAATTTCTATGCAAATATTGTTGCATTTTGCACAAACAGGCTTGACTTTATTCTACATTTATGCTAAAATTTAGTTGTAAGGAAGTTAAGGTTTACTGCACTGGACCTTAACAAAAAAACTACTGATACTTTTTCAGGGAGGAACGATACTTATGTTCAATAATTCAAAGAACGTGAAGAGATTCGTAAGCATTTCTGCTGCTGCAGTATGCCTCCTTTCTTCACTTCGCATCGCACCGATCAGTTTTGTTGCTGACGCTGCGGACAAGACAATGACAGCATTTGAGATCACAGAAAACATGAAGGTGGGCTGGAATCTGGGTAATACCCTCGACGCTTATGCTCAGGAGCCCGATCCTAACGATCCCAAAACTTATATCCCCGTTAAGAGCGCCGGTCTTGAGACAGAGACCTGCTGGGGCTGCCCTGAGGCTAACGAGACACTCTTCAAGGCTATCAAGGCAAAGGGCTTCAATACAGTCCGTATCCCTACAACATGGTTCCAGCACCTTGACGCGAACGACAACATCGATCCCCAGTGGATGGCTCGTGTTCATCAGGTAGTTGACTACGCTTACAAGAACGGTATGTACGTTATCCTTAACGTTCACCATGAGGAGGGCTGGATCAACAGATCCGATCTTGCTACAGCTTATGATGAGATCAACCCAAGACTCATGAAGATCTGGACTCAGATAGCAACAGAATTCAAGGATTACGATCAGCACCTCATATTTGAGTGCATGAACGAGCCACGTGCTAAGGGCACATCTTGGGAATGGTGGTCTGCAACTCCTGTTAAGGAAGCTGACGTTATCAACAAGCTGGAAGCTAACTTCGTTAAGCTCATCAGAGGCATGGACAGTCCTTACGCTAAGACTCGTCTCCTTATGCTCCCTGGCTACGTTGCAAGCTCAGACAAGACTTTCCTCAACCAGATAGAGCTTCCTGACGACGACTTCGTTGCAGTTTCTATCCACGCTTATACACCTTATAACTTCACAATGAACACAAACGAGAAGGAAGGCGCTTACCACGACACCTTCACTAAGGAGTTCAGCAACGACCTCGCTTACAACCTCCAGAACTTCCGTGATATGTTCGTTAACAAGGGCGTTCCTGTAGTTATCGGCGAAATGGGTACTTCCGACTTTGGAAATACACAGGCTCGTGTTGAGTGGACAACACAGTACTTTGAGACTACAAAGAAATATGGTATCCCCTGCGTTCTCTGGGACAACGGACAGAAAAAGGACGCCAGCGATCCTACTCAGAACCCAGGCGAGGTACACGGCTATATTGACCGTAAAACAGGCGAATGGTTTGAAAACAACCTCCCTATCATCAACAAGATGATGGAGATCATGAACGATAAGTCTATCGTTTGGGGCAGCGAAGGCAAGATGCCTACTTACGACCACCAGGCTCTCTCAACAGGTAAGGTATTCCTCGAGAATGCTGAGATCGATGTTGCAAGGGAAAAGGAATACGGCAACTCAACTCCCGGCAAGGAGATCTCATGGAACGACCTCAAGGGCAAGGAAGTTGCTATCAAGTACACAGGCGATCAGCCTGTCCTTGCAGTTTCCGATAAGGACTACAAGGGCTGGTCTGAAATGGCTGCTTACACAGTTGACGAAGCTAACGGTATCGCTTACTATCTCGTAGATCAGCAGGTTCCAAAGGCTTACTCAGGTGACCTTTCAACTATCAACCATATGCAGGCAAGAACACCAGGCAAGACAAACATCGAAAAGATCGTTATCCTCGATGCTCCTGATGTTAAGATCGACGTTCCTGTTGACAAGACAAAGAAGACCAACATCGACTTTGCTAACGCACAGGCTGGCGACAACCTCATCATCAAGATCAAGGGTGAGCCTAACACTGATACTAACGGCTGCATCGGCTTCAACGGCAACGGCTGGGAGCAGATCGAGTGGGAAGGCAAGACAGACGCTAACGGTAATCTCTCAGTTGAGATCCCTGTAAGCAAGTTCCCAAGCGGTATCCAGTCAGCTGAGGCTCAGATCTGGTATCAGGCAGAGCTCGTTGACTTCGACGGCTACAATTTCGGCAAGGCAGAGGTTACAACTACTACAACAACTTCTGCAACAACCACAACTACTACAAGCGCAACAACAACTACATCATCTACAACTACAACAACTGTAACTGAGTCAACTTCAAGCGCTACTGACACAACAACTACAACAACTGCAACTACAGCTCCTGACAAGAAGAGCAACGGCAACGGCGACGCTAACCAGGACGGTCAGGTTGATATGGCTGACGTAGTTCTTATCATGCAGTCACTTGCTAACCCAAATAAGTACAAGCTTGAGGGCAAGGCTGCTGAAGCTGCTGACGTTTACGAAAACAACGGCGTTACAGCTCAGGACGCTCTGGCTATCCAGTGCTTCCTCCTTAACAAGATAAACGCACTTCCTGTTCCAGCAGGCGTTGTTGTTAAGTAATTGATACACAAAAACCAGGTTTCTCATATACCTCTTAATACAGCTGTCTTATGACAGCTGTATTTTTTATTACAATTTTTGGTAATATAATTACTGAGTTTACATATTATTTAATATTAACTTTTGTTACCTATTGACAAAGCGCTGTTTCCTGTTATATAATTATATCGACGCCGTTTTTTCAGATTATTTTAAGAAAATAACATAAACGGCTTTCACGAAAAAGATATAACAGCAGCAGAGAAAAATATATGCAGTGCTGCCCCGATAGATGTTTTGTTTTTGAATACGGGGAAATGTAGTTCAAAAAAGAAAAAGGAAGACAACTGAATATGCTTACAGATTACCATTGCCATATTCTGCCCGGATTTGACGACGGTGCTGTGGACGCAGAGACCTCTCTGGAAATGATAAATATCATGAAGGAGCAGGGCGTTGAGCGTATCATCGCTACGCCCCATTTCTATGCCCACGAGGAACGGTCGCTGACAGAATATCTGCTGAGACGCGAGGACGCCTATGAGAGCATGGCGGAGCTTGCGGAAATGCAGAATATAGTATTGCCGAATATCGCACTCGGTGCTGAGGTCGCTATCGAGCACGGTATATCGAAGATACACGGGATAGACAAGCTTGCAATCGAAGATTCCGAGATGATATTGCTGGAGCTGCCTTTCCGTGACTATGAGGAATGGATGTCCGAGGAGATAAACGCCATACGGTCAGAATACGGGCTGACTGTCGTCCTCGCTCATATCCACCGCTACATGGCGTATTACACGCCTGAGAATTTTGACAGGATCTTGCAGACAGACGCTGTTTTTCAGTTCAACAACGAGGTGTTTCTCCTTGAAAGAGAAGCTGAACTGATAAATCAGCTAAGGGATGAAAAACGCAGTATCATTTTTGGCAGCGACGCCCATAATACAGATACGCGCCGCCCTAACTGGGATTTACTTTTGGAGAGATGTGATCCCGAAGTCATAAAGACTTCAAACGAAGTGCTGCCATTCGTGGCAGAAGAAGTTGTAATTGGAGAGGGATAAAAAACATACTCGGCTATAAGCCGATATGGGGGGAAGAAAATTGAAAAAAACACTTGAGAAATTCAGCATACGCAGGATAATTCTCGCTCTTGCTGACGTATTCATCGTAATTTCAGCCGCACTGATAGCCAATTTCGCGCTTTCATTCTTTAATGCAGACGTCGGGCGCTCCGATATGCTCATGAGCTTCGCTGTGTGCTCACTGACCTGCTGCGGTACATTGTTCATATTCGGCGCTTACAGCAAGCTGTGGAGATTCTTCCACAAGCGTGACTATCTGTCCTGTATCAACGGAGTCGTTTTCGGCTTCCTTGCAGCAGGCATAATAGTCTACATCATACGCAAGGACGTTCCTGCCCTGTTCCTGACAGTTCAGGCTGCGATAGCGCTGGTAGGCGTGTGTATGTTCAGACTGCTGTTCAAGGAGACCTTCGTAACGTTCTCAAAGTCAAAGACCGACGGCAGCCGCAAGCGTACCATGATAGTCGGCGCAGGTCAGACCTGCCGTATGATACTCACAGAGATAGAGAACGCCAAGAAGTCGCCCTATGAGGACGACAAGGTATCGGCGGTATACGATCCCGTATGTATAATCGACGATGACAGAAACAAAATAGGCAGCGAAATAAACGGCGTTACCGTTGTGGGCACTACCCACGAGATACATAAATTCGTTGACCAGCAGCACATCGAACAGATAATCTTCGCTATCCCGTCCTGTCTCGAGGACGAGCGCAAGCGTATCCTCGATATCTGCTCCGGAACAGGCGCAAAGGTAAAGGTAGTTCCCTTTATCGGAAGCCTTATCTTTGACGGCGGCAATACTCCTATCCTCACTCAGATGCGCGACATCAAGGTCGAGGACCTCCTCGGACGAGCTCCTATCAAGTTCGACAACGAGGATATCAGGAACTTCATCAGCGGCAAGACCTGCATGGTAACAGGCGGCGGCGGAAGTATCGGCTCTGAGCTGGTGCGTCAGATAGCCAAGTACAACCCCAATCATGTTATCATCGTGGATATCTACGAGAACAACGCTTACGACGTTCAGCAGGAGCTCATAATGGAGTACGGCGAAAAGCTCAATCTTACAGTACTTATCGCTTCTGTAAGAGACTACTACCGCATGAACTGCATTTTTGAACGCTACAAGCCCGATATCGTGTTCCACGCAGCCGCTCACAAGCACGTTCCCCTTATGGAAAACTCACCTATGGAGGCTATCAAGAACAATGTCATCGGTACATTCAATACCGCAACTCTTGCGCAGTTCCACAAGGTAAAGAAGTTCGTTATGATATCAACGGACAAGGCTGTAAATCCTACCAACGTCATGGGCGCTTCAAAGCGCTGCTGCGAGATGATAATCCAGTATCTGTCACAGCAGCATGACGGCTGCACAGAGTTCGTAACTACAAGATTCGGCAACGTACTTGGCTCAAACGGCTCTGTAATACCGCTTTTCAGACGTCAGATAGAGTCGGGCAAACCTGTTACCGTAACACACCCCGACGTTATCAGATACTTCATGACCATTCCTGAGGCTGTAAGCCTCGTTATGGAGGCTGCTGCCATAGCTCACGGCGGCGAGATATTCGTCCTCGATATGGGACAGCCTGTTCACATCGTAAGACTTGCCGAGAACCTTATCCGTATGTACGGCAAGAAGCCATACGACGAGGTAGAGATAAAGTTCACGGGACTCCGCCCGGGCGAGAAGCTCCGCGAAGAGCTCCTTATGGACGAGGAGGGACTGCAAAAGACCTCCAACGAGCTTATCTTTATCGGTAAGCAGATAGAGCTTGACAGCGAAAAGTTCATCAAGCAGCTGAGAAAGCTCCGCAACGCCGCAAACGAGAATCTCAACGACGTGGCTGTTGAGGCTCTCCACGAGATAGTTCCCACATTCACAACACCTGAGGAATTTAACCGTGCAGCGCTCATTACCGAAAAGAAAAACCCGAAGATACACAAAGAGGACTATGATAACGTCCCCTATCCTAAGAAAAAATGATATTAAAAAGGGACTGGCTACAGTCCCTTTTAGCTTATTGAAATAACCATTCAATATAAACCCAAAACGGGCTGATGTAGGCATCAGCCCCTACAAAGCACGTTTGCAAAAACATCTGTAGGGGGCGATGCCTTACAGGCACCCGTACCCTCTGTCCCGCGGACATCTCCCTGCACAGCAGGGAGTCACCCTCTTAAAAAACAGTCCACTGGACTGTTTTTTAATTCACCCTTTGCGGAGCGCTTCGTAACTGCGGGGCTTTGCCCCACACCCCACCAGAGGCGCTGCCTCTGGACTCTGCCAAAGGAACACAGTCCCTTTGGAATCCCATTATTATGTAAAACGGATTTTCAATAAATAAATGCTTTTTGAGGTAAAACTATGATTTACAGAACGCCTGAATACTGCCGCCATTTCCGCTGTATCGCAGGAGAATGCCGCGACAGCTGCTGCAAGGGCTGGGAAATAGACATCGACAGCGACACCTATGACTACTACATGACCGTAGGCGGAAACTTCGGCGAAAGGCTCCGCAAAAACATACAGGACGGCTCATTCCTGCTCACCGAGGACGAGCGCTGCCCCTTTCTCAACCGACAGGGACTATGTGATATCTACACCGAGCTGGGCGAGGACAAGCTCTGTCAGATATGCTCCGACCACCCACGATACTTCGAGTGGTTCGGCGTTTTCAAGGAGGGCGGCGTAGGGCTTTGCTGCGATGCCGCCGCAAGACTAATTCTTTCAAGCGACTTTTCGCTCTGCGAGGAGGATATCCCCTATGAATCGGCTTCGGGCGAATACGACGAGGAGCTTCTCAGCCTGCTCCTTGAAGTGCGCAAGGAGATGTTCACGGTGCTGAATGACGGGACTATCCCCCTCGGTGAAGCCCTCTGCCGCATTCTGGACATAGCAGAGAACGCTCAGCAGTACATAGACATACCCGCGGAAGAAGTCCCGAAAACAGGCAGCGGGGACGCTCTCAGCGGCATATTTGCCTGTCTTGAAGAGCTTGAACCCATTGACGACCATTGGCTGCCCTATATCCGCGGCTGTAAGGAAAGGCTGAAAAACGCTCCTGCGGCGGACAGCTCTCACCTGCCATATCTGCGCAGGATAGCCCTGTATCTTATATTCCGCTATCTGCTGAAAAGCGTTTACGACGGCGAGGTTCTGGGCTATGCCAAATTCGCGGCGTTCAGCGTTATCGTCATAAGTACCCTTTTCCGCTGCAAGGCTGCCGAGGGCATATGCGGCTTTGAGGAATGTGCCGATATCGCCAAGGATTATTCCAAGGAAGTGGAGTATTCCGACGAAAATATGGCACAGCTCCTTGAAATTCTGTGCAGTGAGCCCTTTTTAAGCTGTGATGCGCTGAAAGACCTTCTCAGAGGGCTATTCTGAAAACTGCGTGAAATTCATTGCAATATTACACATTTTATGATACAATATATAAGAATTATAGGCTCCTGACGAGCAAATCATAATGAGAGGGTAATATTTATGTTTGACCGCAAAAAAACGGCTGCTTTCATCGCAGGAATGCTTATCTGCGCATATGCGGCTGTTCCTGCTATAAACGCATTCGCCGATGAGGATTTCCTTGTAGAGGGCGCTACAGAAGCTTCTACAAGCAAGGATACATATACAAAGAGCGGCGATTTCATGTATTCGCTTACTCACGACGGCAAGGTATGCATCGAGGACTGCACAAGTACTGCCGAAAACCTTGTTATCCCCGATACTCTCGACGGTATCGCAGTTACAGAGCTGGGCAGGTCCGCTCTCGGCAGCGACCATGAGAACAACACCTTCAAGACCGTGACTATCCCTGCCTCTGTGACCTATATCTCCGCAGACAATCCCTTTGTATTCTGCACGAATCTCACCGAAATAAAAGTAGCCGAGGGCAGCGCTGATTTCTGCGCTGAGGACGGCATATTATACAACAAGGACAAGACCGAAATTATCTGCTATCCATGCTGCAAAAAGGGCGACAGCTTCACTATCCCTGACACCGTAAAGAAGGTAGGCGCTTCTGCGTTTTACAATACCATACCTTATGATATAAAAATGCCTGCTTCTCTCGAAAAGGTGGAGCACTTCGCATTTGCCAACACAAGGCTCGGCTCTGCGGATTTCAGCGGCACCAAGCTTGAATATTTAAGCGATTACGCTTTTACGAATTGCAGTCATCTCAAAGAAATAAAGCTCCCCGATACTGTTGAACATATCGGCGGCGGAACCTTTGCAGGCTGCGGACAGCTTGAAGAGATAACCCTGCCCGAAAAGCTCCAGACCATAGGACAGTATGCTTTCTTTGACACAGGGCTCACCGAGGCAGTCATACCCGATTCGGTAACGTCTATAGGCTACTGCGCATTCGGCTACTATACCAGCGCCAGCGGTCAGGTAGCTTCCAAGAACGAAGCATTTACTATCGTGGGCAGACAGGGCGGAGCTGCGTCTGTATACGCTCATGACAAAGACAGCGATTACGATTACCAGAATAGCTTCTCGTTTATGACTCCCGAAGAGTACGAGGAGAAGCTTGTCGAGGAACAGGCTCTCAACAGTACAAAGTCGGGCGACTATGAGTACGCTGTCATAGACGGCGAGGTGGCACTCACCTTCTGCTATTCACAGGAGGACAAGATAACAGTTCCCGATACCATTGACGGCAAAAAAGTAGACGCTATATATACCAACTGCTTCAATGTAAGCTGTCCTGCCTCGGAGATAATCATTCCCGAGGGCATAAAGGAGCTCAAAAGAAGAGCCTTCTATCAGTGCGGAAATCTCAAAAAGATTACTACCCCTGCAAGCGTCAAGACCATAGGCGACAATGCCTTTGATGAGTGTATGGCTCTTGAAAGCGTTGAATTTCTCGGCGCAGAGACTATCGGAAACCAAATCTTCCGCGAGTGCTCGGCACTGAAGACTGTAAAGGCTGACGGCTGCTTGAAGGAATGGAACGACGAGGAGCCTTTCCTGTACGCTATAGGACTTGAAGATATAACCATTACCGAGGGCGACGGCAATTTCAGCTCGGAAAACGGAGTCCTCTACAATAAGGACAAGTCGGTGCTTATCGCTTATCCTCCTGCAAAGCCCGAGACAGAGTTCATTGCTCCAAAGGGCTTGAAGGAGATAGCTCAGTCCGCATTTATCCGTGCACTGAATCTGAAAAAGGTGGAGATACCCGAGGCGGACGTTATAAACGCCTATGCCTTTGAGGGCTGTGAGAATCTCACCGAGGTAAAGCTGTCGGACAGCCTTACAACTCTCGGCGCCGACGCTTTCTATAACTGCAACGCCCTGAAATCACTGCATCTTCCCGATACTCTCGTAAATATCGGCACCTGCGCATTCGGCTACTATCACGATGACAACGCCGACGTTGAAAACGGCGCTCCCTCTGACGTTCTTGTGGAGGGCTTCAAGCTCTACACCGTCAAGGACTGCGAGGCTTGCAAGTGGGCAAAGGACGCAGGAATAGAGGTCATCACAGGCACTACCGAAATATTCGGCAAGAATATCTCAAAGGGCTTCCTTTATACCGTGGGAGGCATTATCGCCGCCTTTATCCTTGGTATTATCGGCGCTTTCACAGGCAAGAAGATAAAAAAGAGCAAGGCTGAAAAGGCTAAGGCTGAAAACAGGGAAAAGGCTGCTGAACGCCGCAAAAAGCGTCAGGAGGAAGAAAACGAGGATACCGACAAGGAGGAAGATTCCCTTGAAGATGATGAGGATTAAGAATATTGCCGCAGCTGTCACCGCTTTCGTTGCGGCTGTATGCTGTGCAGTGCCAATGGGCGCAGCTGCCGACGACCTGCCCGGCGGCAGCGATGAGCTCTACGACGGCTCGTTCTATTATGAGCTCAATGACGACGACACCTATACTATCACAAAGTGCAGTGCTATAATCGTTGAAAAGGTGCCGTCCATAAGAAACGGAAAGGCTATAACAGCTATCGGCGATGAGGCATTCGCCTACTGTACGGGGATCACTTCGCTGGAGATACCCGATTCGGTAACATCTATCGGCAAAAACGCATTTTACGGCTGTGAAGCCCTCAAAACCGTAACTCTGCCAAGAAAGCTGTCAAGCCTTGGCGACCACGCATTTTTCGACTGCAAGAAACTTACAAGCATCGATATCCCCTCAACTATAACGGAGATACCCGACTATTCCTTTGCACTCTGCGATGCTCTCGCAGAGATAAAGCTCCCCGACACTATCACCAGGTTTGGCGATTACGCCTTTTATCAGTGCGGCAATGTAAGCTCCTTTAAGCTGCCTGCTTCGCTCCAGACTATCGGCGACAACGCTATGGGAAGCTGGTTCAGTATAAGCGATATCGACGCCTCTGCAAACAGCTCATTTGTCTATGAGAACGATATGCTCATGGATAAGGACAAGACCGAGATCTTCCGCGCTTCTACCCTGATAAGCGGTGAGATAAATATCCCCGAGGGAGTTCAGAAGATACACTCGGGCGCTTTCTCGACCTGTGCAAAGCTAAGTGCAATACATTTCCCGAATTCGCTCACCCATATTCAGGACGAGGCTTTCAGCTACTGCTCGGAGATAAAGTCCGTGGATTTCGCAGAGGGACTTGATACCATAGGCTACGGAGCTTTCATGTTCGACCAGAAAATAGAAACGCTGGCACTGCCTACCACTCTGAAAAAAATTGACGACAACGCCTTTGCATACTGCATGGCGCTGAACAAGCTCATACTCCCCGAGGGCGTTGAATCCATAGGTACTGACGCTTTCCTCGTATGCGACGCTCTGAAACAGGTCAGCATACCAAAGAGTATCAAGACCATAGGCAAGAATGCTTTCGGATACACTGTTGAGAACTCACAGAGACAGCTCCTTGAGGGCTTCAATCTCAGCGTTTTCTCGGGCTCGGCAGGCGAAAAGTACGCCAAATCAGAAAAAATAGCCCACACCGTTACCGACGTGAACCTTAAAAAGGTGGCTTTCATTGCCGCTATGGCAGGGCTTGCCATACTTATAATAGTTTTTGCAGTAGTTCTCATGCGCAGAAGCTCAAAAACAGCTTCCGCAGGCGCTAAAAAGGCTCTTAAAGCTAAAAAGGAAGCCGAAGAAGCCAAGAACTACAAAAAGATAATGGACGACGATAACGAAGAAGAAGCTCCCGAAGCTGAAGAAGAGGACGACGAAGAAGAATAATCGTCCTCTCTATATACTTCCATAAGGCGTTTTTCAGTATTGAAATTTATGTATTTAAAAAGGCAGTCCATACGGACTGCCTTTTTCTATTCACTAATCACTTCTTCTTGATGATATCATTACGGGATATCTGCTTTCTGTCCACGTCCTTGAGAAGAAAGCCTGCATTTGCGCCCTCAGAAACGCTGTCGCAAATCTTGCGGAACTGCTCTATGCTGACTATTGTCGTGGGTATGCCGTCGTTATTGCCGTGAACTATGAGAACCTCGTCACCTGCGCGGAAAACTCCGCCTGTTACCGTTCCCACAGCAACAGTACCCCTGCCGCTTATGCTGAAAACATCGCTCACAACGAACTCGGAGTAAGTACCCTCGGCAACTCCCGACTGCGGTGTGTAGTACTGCTCATACTCGCGGAGCTCCTTTTCGTCATCGGTCATAAAGCCGTTGTCCTTGGGCTCGCGGTTAAAGAGCATATTCTTGATATTGTCTAAAATTCCCATGATATCACTCCCCGTTGTTTTCCCGTTATTTTGCGTGTAAGTCGCGCTGCTCGACTGCAAGGCGGTCACAGCGCTCGTTTTCGGGGTGTCCTGCGTGTCCCTTTACCCAGTTGAAGGTCACATCGTGCTTTTCCAGCAGAGGCAGGAGCTGCTCCCATAAGTCAACGTTCAGGGCAGGCTTTTTGTCGGACTTTATCCAGCCCTTTTTCTTCCAGCCGTAAACCCAGCCCTTTGTTACGCTGTCAACGACGTATTTGCTGTCAGTGGTGAGTATTACCTTGCAGGGCTCTTTCAGAGCGGAAAGTCCCGTTATAACGCCGAGAAGCTCCATTCTGTTGTTGGTGGTGGCGCTGTCGCCGCCCGAGAGCTCCTTTTCCACGCTGCCGAAGCGGAGCACTACGCCGTAGCCCCCAGGCCCCGGATTGCCGCTGCAGGCACCGTCTGTGAATATCTCAACTGTTTTGATAGTTCTCACCTCGTAATATAGCCGTTAGCTTGTTTTAAAAAGGGGCGGCGTTTCGCCGCCCGCTGAAAATGCAAGGAAAATAATGTAGGGGCTGATGCCCACATCAGCCCGACGGTATAATATATATCCAACGGGGCGATGTAGGCATCGCCCCCTACAGTTGGTTATTTGCAGTAAATATGGCAATTGCGGACTGCCAAAGGCAGCCCCTACAAATCTTAGTTCTTAATCAATATGCCTTGCCCCAGTATACCATGCACTTTGCAGGCTTGCCGCAGCATACGCACTTGTCGCTGAGCTGCTCCTGCTCGAATGGGATACATCTTGAGCCAACGCCTGTCTTTTCCTTGACCTCGTCCTCGCAGGCTTCTTCGCCGCACCACATTGCCTTTACAAAGCCGTCGCCGTGCTCTGTGAGAGCCTTGTTTATCTCGTCGATAGTTGTGCAGGCATATGTTCTGTTTGCGCGGTTCTCAGCAGCCTTATTGAACATACCCTCGGGTATCTCCTTTTCGAGAAGAGCCTTTACATATACTGCAAGGTCGTCGAGAGCTACTGTCTTCTTCTCTCCGCTGTAGCGAACAGCCACGATGCACTGATTTTCCTCGATATCACGAGGACCTATCTCTATACGTACAGGTACGCCCTTCATCTCGTACTCTGCGAACTTCCAGCCCGGTGAGTTCTCGCTGTCGTCAAGCTTTACTCTGATACCTGCTGCCTTGAGCTCGTTAAGGAGCTCGCCTGCCTTGTCAAGAACGCCCTCCTTGTGCTGTGCGATAGGCACGATAACTGCCTGTATAGGAGCTACAGCAGGTGGGAGCACAAGACCGCTGTTGTCGCCGTGAGTCATGATAACTGCGCCGATAAGACGTGTTGTAACGCCCCAGCTTGTCTGGTGAGGATTTACTCTCTTGTTTTCCTTGTCTGTATATTCAATGCCGAAAGCCTTTGCAAATCCGTCGCCGAAATAGTGTGAAGTACCAGCCTGTAAAGCCTTGCCGTCGTGCATAAGAGCCTCGATAGCGTAGGTAGAAACAGCTCCTGCGAACTTGTCGCTCTCTGTCTTCTTGCCCTTGATAACAGGCATTGCAAGGGACTTCTCGCAGAAATCTGCGTATACGTTGAGCATACGCTCTGTTTCCTCGATCGCCTCCTCAGCTGTTGCATGGATAGTATGTCCCTCCTGCCAGAGGAACTCTCTTGAACGGAGGAAAGGACGTGTGGTCTTTTCCCAGCGGACAACGCTTACCCACTGGTTATAGAGCTTTGGCAGGTCTCTGTATGAATGAACGATATTAGCATAGTGCTCGCAGAAAAGAGTCTCTGATGTAGGACGTACACAAAGTCTGTCCTCAAGCTTTTCGCTGCCGCCGTGAGTTACCCATGCAACCTCGGGGGCAAAGCCCTCAACGTGGTCCTTTTCCTTCTGGAGAAGGCTCTCGGGGATAAACATTGGCATACAAACATTCTCATGTCCCAGCTCCTTGAAAGTAGTATCAAGGATATGCTGTATATTTTCCCAGATAGCATAGCCGTAGGGACGAATTACCATACAGCCCTTAACACTTGTATATTCAATAAGCTCTGCCTTTTTGCAGATGTCGGTATACCACTGTGCGAAATCCTCGTCCATTGAGGTTATCTCGGATACCAGCTTTTTATCTTTTGCCATAAATATGACCTCTTTCTGTTATATTTCAATAGATACATTAATTATATCATCTATTTTCACTATTGTCAATGAAAAAAGTCCCATAAAAGGACGCCTTTATAGTAATTCGCAGGCAGAGCACTGAATACAGGGGTAATAAAAAGAAAAAGCTGCACAGACAAGCCGTGCAGCCTTAAATAAACTATATCATGTAATGCTCAAAGCTCATTTTGAAGCTCCGCCGGGCTCGTTCAAACCCTTGATGCCTCCGTCAAGAGTTTTGCGCTTGCCGAGGAGATATTCCTGTACTGCAAGTGCGTCGTCTGTTGTAACGCCTGCGCTTGTGCCCTTGATATCAGCGTTTACCCAGCCCTGCTTTGTGATGTGGTGGTCGTCCGAGCCCTCCATGCCGTACTTGTTGGGGTTAGCAAGTGCCTGCATGATGATAACAACGTCGCCCATGTCGATTCCCTCATCGTCGTTAGCGTCGCCGTACTTCTTTACTTCGGGCATATCGCTTGGAGCTGTTGTAGTAGTTGTTGTTACGTTATCGGGTGTTGATACTGTTGTAGTCGTTGTGCTGCCCGATGTAGTTGTTGCGGAAGATGTGGTAGTAGTTGTTGTAGTTGTCTTGCCGCCGCTTGCAATAGTAGTTCTTACAGGATCGGCTGCTGTTCTGCCGTCAACGATAGATGTGAAAGCAGGCTTAGCCATGAACTCCTTGTCGAAGATAAGAGGATTCTGTGAAGCTCTCCAGCTCTTTGGATCTGTGATTCCCCAGAAGATAACTGCGGATATCTTGTCGCTGTACTTCTCATAGAGGTCGAAGAGTCCCTTGTAGTACTTAGCCTGAATGTCGAAGTACTTGTCGCCTGAGTTCTCCTGTACTGTAGCGTCAAGCTCTGTTATCTGAACGTCGAGACCGAGGCTTGTGTACTTCTTGAGAGCGTTCTCGTACATACCAAGTGACGGGAATGCTGCGTCAAGGCTCTGTCTTACGTCAAGGTGAGACTGCATACCGATACCGTCGATGTTGCCTGCCTTCTTGAGTCTCTCAGCCATGTCGCATACAGCGTCCATTTTGCCTGTCATGTACTCGTTGAAGTCGTTGTAGTAGAGCTTGCAGCCCTTAGGAGCATACTGTCTTGCATACTCGAAAGCGTAGTCGATGAATGAGTTGTCGCCGAATACTGCAACCCAGTCGGAAGCGCCGTAGTTGTTGGACTGTGAGCAGTGACCAGCCTCACGGGGCTTTCCGTCGTCTGTCCATGCCTCGTTTACAACGTCGCAGGCATAGAAGTCAACATCAGGATAGAGCTCTGTAAGTGTTGTGAAGAAGTTCTTGATGTAGTTTTCCATACGCTTCTTCATCTTTTCGGGAGAAACGTAATCCTTCTTCTCGTCGTAATCCTCCTTGAAGAACCACTCAGGAGTCTGGCTGTGCCATACGAGAGTGTGAACTCTTACGGGGATACCGTATTTTCTTGCATAGTTGAGAACAGGCTTAGCCTGTGCAAAGCTTATCTGCGGATTCTCGTCGTCGTTTGTCTCTTCGAGATATTTAAGAGTAGCTGTCTTGTTGAGAACGTAGTCAGGCTTCATCTGGTTGCCGACTGTGATGCTCTCGCCGAAGTGCTTCTGAAGAAGGTCCATAAACGGCTGTGAGGACATATCCTCAGGAGAAAGGGCTGTACCTATCTTGAACTTGTCCTTGTATATCTCGCTGAGTGAAGGAAGGTCAGCTTCGATATCAACATGGGGAGCCTCTGTTATCTTTACGTCGTCGATGAATATGGACTCCTGTCCGCCCTCGAAGTAAACGTAAACGCCCTCCATACCCTCAGAATAGCTGATAGGAACGTTCTTTATCTCTGCCCAGCTGTTTCCGCCGCCGCTGGTAGCCTGAATGTTCTGCTTGAGGTTTGAGTATGAAGTCTCGCCGTCAACGCTGAACTGGAAGCTAAGAGTTGTATTTGTGTACCACTCTCCTCTTACGGAGCAGGAGAAGTAGTACTGCTTGTCAGGCTCAAGGAAGCCGTCCATACGGAAAGCAGGACCGTGCCATGTGTCGCCTCTCTCTGTAGCGGAAAGACCGCTGTCGCCGCTCTTTGCAGCGTCCTTTGAGATAGCGATAACGGTAGTATCGTCGCCGCCTCTGTTTGACCAGTGCTCGAGGTCTGCCTCGCTCTCGAATCCGCACTCGTAAACTACCTTGCCTTCTTTTGCGTCTGCTGTTTTGCTGCCTGCAATCTGCACATTTGCAGGAACTGCCGCATTAGCAGCCGAAGCCGCAGCTGAAAGCGCCATTGCTGCACCCATAACACCAGCTATCAGCTTCTTCATGTGTTTTCCTCTCATTGTTAATTCCTCCAAAAAATAAATTTTTGTGCTTGTATTATATCACATTTGTGCACATATGTCAATGATTACAGGCGATAATCAGCAATAATTGGCAGGATTTCATATATCACAATAAAAATGGTCAGCCACTGCGTGCCGCCGCTCCCTTGCCACGGCAGCGTGACGCTGCACCCTTGCCACGTTGACGCTCGCAAGCTCGCTCACTTCATCTGTTAAACATAATCGTACATCGCTTACGGTAAATATGATGAAAAATAATTAGCCTGTAGGGACACGCATTGCGTGTCCGCGGTTTGCGCTTCAAATGTAAATAGCCAATTGTAGGGCTGGCGTCCCGACAGCCCATTTGATTTCGTTGCTATTGTGGGATGTCGAGGACGCCGTCCCCTACATATGGTCATTTCAGGTTATTTCATCAAGCACGGGCGCACAGTGTGCGTCCGCGCCCATTTATTCGTTGTTTTAATGCGTGCAGCGGAACGCCGCCACTACAGCTAACGGCTAAGGGCTCGGGAGCCCGAGGACGGGCTCCCCTACAACAAAATGCACACAATTCCGTGAAATGTCTCCTCGTTTTTCTACCTCAAAAAGCTGAAATGAAACGCGAGAAAGAGAGAGAAAGAGAGCATAAGTGAGAGATTTTAAGAGAAAATAGGGTATATATTAAAAAAATCCGTAAAAAAGCCTTGACATCTCCTGCACTATAGTGTATAATAATTCTTGCACTGCGGAGGAACAGGCGTTTTTTCGGGAAGCAAGAGGCAGGTCCTTATGCTTCTTACAGAGGCTCTGCCTCTTGTTTCTGGATACGCTTTCCGTCCGAAATTTTATTACAGGAGGAAATATTTATGTCAACTACACTGGCAAAACCCGCTGAAGTAAGCCGTACTTGGTATATCCTCGACGCTGAGGGACAGCCCCTCGGTCGTGTTGCTGCTAAGGCTGCTCACATTCTCAGAGGTAAGCACAAGCCCACTTATACTCCCAACGTTGATTGCGGAGACCACGTTATAGTTATCAACTGCGCTAAGGCTGTTCTCACAGGCAGAAAGCTCGAGCAGAAGAAGTACTACTGGCACACAGGCTGGATCGGCGGCCTCAAGTCCATTTCTTACAAGGACATGATGGCTCAGCAGGCTGACAGAGCTATGATGATCGCTGTTAACGGTATGCTCCCTAACAACAGCCTCGGCAGAGCTCAGCTCAAGAGACTCAGAACCTACAAGGACGCTAATCACAAGCAGGAGGCTCAGAAGCCTGTTGCTTACGAGCTTTAATAGGAGGTGCTTTTAAATGTACGAATCAAAGGTTAAATACTATTACGGAACAGGCAGAAGAAAGCACTCCGTAGCAAGAGTCAGAATCTACCCAGGTTCAGGTAATGTTACTATCAACGGCAGAGGCATCGACGATTACTTCGGTCTTGAGACTCTCAAGCTCATCGTTCGTCAGCCACTCGCTGTTACAGACAATGTTGAGAAGTTCGATATCGTTTGCACTGTTGCAGGCGGCGGCGTTACAGGTCAGGCTGGCGCTATCAGACACGGCGTTTCAAGAGCTCTTCTTGAATTCGATCCCGAGCTCCGTCCAACCCTCAAGAAGGCTGGATTCCTCACTCGTGATCCAAGAATGAAGGAGAGAAAGAAGTACGGTCTCAAGGCTGCTCGTCGTGCTCCTCAGTTCTCAAAGAGATAATCAGATTATTGCTTATCAAGTACCTTTGCTTTCGCGGAGGTACTTTTCTTTTATCCGGACTGAGTGTCCTCGCGGCACAGCCGCTGCGGTCTCCGCTAAAAACAGTCCGCTGGACTGTTTTCTTAACGCGGCGACAGTTCTCAAAGAGATAATCAGTCGCGAACTTACTTTTTTATCAAAAACAACGAAAAGCCTCGTAAACATTGCGTTTGCGAGGTTTTCTTTTTACCTGAAAAGCACGCTGAGAACTGCTCAAAAACTGACGGTAGCACCCATACAGCACCCACTAATATCTGAAGCGTAAAGCCTGAAAGGCACTATCCCTCATAGTAGTCTACAAACTCCCCGTATGCCTTGGCATCGAAATGCAGATACAGCTCCTTTTCATCGTGGTATCTGAAAAGAGTTGATGAGTTTACACCTATACCTGATGATACTTTTATGCATATCAATGCAAATCTCAGCTACGAAGCATCATATGATCTGAACAAAAAATAAGCACACACAAAGGGGAGCCCCCTTTGGCGGATTCGCAGGTTACCGAACATATGCCGTTAGTTTACGGCTCGGTAACCCGCTTTTTCCGCTAAGGGAAGCAGCCTAAGCCATGAGTCTTTATTCTGTTGTTAATATTGACATAAAATTCGTTATATGTTATAATATATGGTACGATTAAACTGCCATATGTCAAAATGATATAGGAGGTTATTATTATGAAAAAAATCATCTCAACACTCGCTGCTCTTTCTATCATCTGCGGCTCAATAGGCACAGCTGCACCTGCTTTCGCAGAAACTGTCCTGACAGAAACTGCCAGCATAAGCGCGGAAGAATTCGACCTTGACGGCGGTCATTCAACTGCCGAAGCTGACGGCATAACCTACAATGTTTACAACAAGTTTGCGACAATAGCAAAGGTGGACAAGGAAGATATCGAGGAATTCACCGTTCCCGAAACATACAAGGAGCTGCCTGTTGTTGGTTTTGGGATAGGTCCCTTTGAAAAATGCAAAAAGCTTAAAAAGATAAATATGTCCAAGAATACTGCGGTATTGGATTGGCTGTATATCGCAGAGGAAGGGTTAGAGGAGATAACTGTTCCCGAGGATAACAAGTATTTCACTGCTGTTGACGGAGTCATCTATACCAAGGATATGAAGGAACTCGTTGCCTGCCCTAACGGAAACGGCAAAACAGAGCTCACTATCTCCGATGAAACTGTCAGCATCGACCGCGGAGCCCTTGCCTGCTGCCGTGACCTCAAAAAGGTAACTATGGGCAAGAATGTTGAGAAGATATACCCTTCTGCTTTCTGCGGCTGCAGCGGTCTTACCGAGGTAAACTTCTCGCAGAAGCTCAAGGCTGTTGGATACATGGCTTTTGCAGGCTGCTCATCGCTGGAAAGCGTTGACCTGCCTGACAGCTTAGAGGAAATGTACGAGGACGTATTCAGGGATACTGCCTGCGTCGAGACCGAGGACGGTATAAAGTACGTTGACAACTGGGCTGTAGGCTCGGATAAGGACATTGAAGACGGCGATATCAGAAAAGGCACAGTGGGTACAGTTTGCGGACTTTTCACCGCAAGATACAAGCTAAGAAATATTTATGTGCCAAGCTCCGTAAAGCATATCACACAATACCTTGTTTCAGGTCTTGGGGAGTATCTGAACATTGATTGCATAGATTTCTACAACGACGCTATCCCGGAACGCTGTTTCGCTACAAACGGTATCAAGTCGATACGCATATTCGATCCTAACTGCAAGATAATAGATTCCAAGACAGCTCTGCCTCCATACTGGGTTGAGCGCGACAATTCATTAACTCCGAGCAATAATGAAGAAGAGCCCATAGAGTACAAGCTTGGTGCAAGAGTAACAACTGTTCATTCACCGAATGGGGGCTCAAATACGATACAGAAGGCAATAAATACCGAGCTCATTGAGCTTGACGAATCTATAAACATTACCGCAAGCGATGAAGACGTCAGCAAAGACGATGAATACGTTCAGAAAATGGCTGCGCTCGATGAGAAGGATAACTCAGGCTTTGCAATAGCACAGCCTGTTGATGTCAAGGTAAAATCAGCACCTATAAAGATAGGCGCAGCAACCAAATATGACACTATTATCTACGGTATTGAGGGCTCTACAGCAGAGGACTACGCTGTAAAATACAGAAGAATATTCAAGCCGCTGGAGCTCAGAAGCTCTATAGGCAACCCCACCACAATACACGACGACGACGCAGGAGTTACCTACAACAGATACACGGATACCTATGCTGCAGCAAAGGTAAACATTAACAACGGCGATAAAATAAAGGAAATAACCATTGCTCCCGAAGCAAACGGCGCTCCCGTAAAGGATATATCAGTACCTCGTGCAAATGCTGATATAATAAATATCCCTGCAACTGTACAGCGCTATGTTCAGCAGAAAGACTCCGCCGAGGACAAGGTGACATATTACAATGTGGACAAGGATAACCCTTATCTCACATCAGTTGACGGTATCATCTACAGCAAGGACATGACAAAGCTCATTAAAGTTCCGTCAAGATACGCAGGCAAGAAGATAGTCGTTCCCGACGGCGTAAAGATAATAGACAGCTTTGCATTCTACAGCCTCGACAATGTTGAGAGCATCGAGCTCCCCGACAGCGTTGAAATTATCGAAAAATGCTCTTTTGGAGGCTGTGACAAGCTCAGCAGCATAAAGCTTTCCAAGAATCTTGACGTTATCGGCGATTCTGCTTTCATGTATTGCACTAAGCTTACAGATATAACACTTCCCGACAGCGTAAATCATATCGGTGAAAGCGCTTTCACTGACGTTCCTGTTGTAAAATCTGAAAATGGACTTGATTATCTCGGAAGCTGGTGCGTTGGTGTCACTGAAGTTGAGCCGGAAAAATCAAAGCCTGCAAATATCAAGGAAGGCACTATAGGCGTTGCTAAATTAAACGCTGCCGGTTACATAGCTGTTCCCAAGAGCGTTACAAAGATGAGCTGGGAAATGATAAGCACTGCAAACAGAGTAGTAACTGCTTATATTGATTCACACGTTATCGACTTTGACGCTTTCAAGAACGCTAAGTACATGAAGCACATCTTTATCTATGATCCTGAGTGTGAGATATGCGCAGGTTACTGTACTATCCCTGCACAGCATATTGATGTCGGCGATGACTCAGTAATGTCGCATCAGAGACGGAAAGAATCATCCTATACTTATTTTTACAGAACACCACTTATGGAGGAGCTTAAAGCAGATTCCGACGAAGAAATATGCGATACTGTTATCCACGGCTTTAAGGGCTCTACCGCAGAGGCTTACGCTAAGATGTACGGTATCAAGTTCGAGAAAATAGAACAGAGCGGCGACCTTAACGTTGACGGAGAGTTCAACGTTGCTGACCTTGTAATGATGTCAAGATTTATCAAGGGCATGACTTCGCTGGACGAAGCACAGACCAAATCCGCTGACCTTAACGGCGACGGAAATGTTGATATATTCGACATGGTCGAGTTCCGCAAGAAGATATTGGAGTCAATGAGAGATAACTAATGCAAAAGGACGGCTTTGCCGTCCTTTTTAATGCATAATGCGAAATTGTATGGAACTGCGAGGGCGCTGTTTTTTCTACTCGCTACTCACTACTTTCTGCTTACTTATAACATAAAAACAAGGGCGCACAGCGCCCTTGTTTTTATGCCTTACCGAGTATGTGCTTCTGTAACAGCAGTATATCGGCTACGTTGTTTTTATTGTCTGCGTTCATATCCGCATTGGAATATGCAAGTCCGCTGAGAGTTATCTCCTCGATGAGCGCCTTTCTGTAGCGCACCATGTCGAAGATATCCACCACACGGTCACCGTTGATATCGCCCTTGATACCGTAGAATCCGAAGTCCTCAACGTTGAACAGATATCCGTCGCCGCCCTTGAATACAAGGTAAACGTCGTGCTGACCTGTACACTGTGCGGTCTTGCATGAAGTCTCGGTATATACGTCCCAGCCGTCGGTGCCCGAAACAGTACACTCGCCTATGAGCTCGCCGTCTGCTCCGTCAATACGAACCTCGATAGTTCCGCCCTCGGTAGCACTTGCCGCACTTGCGCGGAAGCCCTCTGCTCCGCTCTCGAAGTCGAGACCGCGGAAAACGATGTAAGAACCGTCGGTGATATAGCCGATAGCAGTCTTGCCGCTGTCGTCCTTGCGTATCTCGCCGTATTTGAAGTTATAGCCGCTGCAGCCGTATTTCTTGAACGCAGTCTTTGGTACAGGCGGCTTGTCGTCCTTTCCCCATACCTCAAGCTCGTAAACTCTCGCGCCTCCGTCGGCATTCTGGGTAGATGTTTTCATTTCCAGTCTTACATATCTTGCGGAAACGCCCTTGGTATAACGTCCGCAGGAGCTCTTGGTATTGCCGTATACATTAGCTATGTCCGTCCAGCTCTCGCCGTCGGAGCTTGCCTGTATCACGAAATCACGGGGATTATACTTGATATTCTCCTGTATACCTGCGAATTTAGCGTTCCAGCGCTGGATATCGTAATTAGCGCCAAGGTCTACCTGTATCCACTCGCCGCTGAGACCGTCGTCATGACACCACTTTGTGCTGTCGTCGCCGTCAACTGCCTGAGCTGCGTCATCGCCTGATTCAGCGCCCGAAGCTGTAACGTCCTTGCCTATAGCAAGATTCTGGAGGATATCTCCGCCGTTTTCAAGCTGTAATTCGCCGCTGAGCTTGTATTCCTTGCCCTTTTCGGTGTCAAAGCTTATAACTGTGCCGCCGTATCTGACTGTGCAGGTGCCGCCTGACTTGGAGAGGATAGTTGCTCTGTCAAGTCTGCCGTTCTCCCAGTACATCTCGGTAACTTCAAAGTTTCCGCGGGCGCAGAGACCGTTTGCGTGACCTGTTGACCACTGCTTGGGCAGTGCAGGGAGAAGTGTTATAACGTCATTCTGGCTCTGGAGGAGCATTTCAGCCACGCCTGATGTGAAGCCGAAGTTTCCGTCTATCTGGAAAGGCGGATGTGCGTCCCAGAGGTTATCGTAAAGTCTTCCGTAGTTGTTTACAGGAGAGATAAGGAGCTTTACAAGGTTGTATGCGTGTTCGCCGTCCTCAAGTCTTGCCCAGCAGTTCAGCTTCCACGCCTCAGACCAGCCCGTACCGTCATCGCCTCTTGCATTCAGCGAAACAGAAGCCGCCTTTGCAGTAGTCGGGTTATCTGTAGGTGTTATCTCGTAGCCCGGATAAAGAGCGTACATATGGGAGATATGGCGGTGCTTTTCGTTCTTGTTGTCCCAGTCCTGAGCCCATTCCTGTATCTGTCCCCATTTTCCGATAGTTTCGGGACGGATATTTGTGAGCTTGCTGTTGAGCATACTGCGGAGAGCCTCGTCTGTGCCCAGTATCTCGGAAGCCTCAGCCACGTCCTTGAAGAGCTCTCTTGCTATGCCGTTGTCCATAGTGACGCTCTGGTCTATGCATGAATTCGGGTAAGCAGGGAGATTTATCTCGGGAGAGGTACTCGGGCTGATGACCATGTACTGCTGACCGTTTATGGTAGCAGGCGTCATGAGGGAGTTAAGGAACTCCGCACTGCCCTTGATAACGGGGTAGATATCAGCGAGGTACTCCTCGTCCTGATTGAAGCGGTAAGCGTCATAGAGCATATTCGATACCCATGCGCCGCCTGTAGGCCACTGTCCCCACGCGCCGTCGATAGCGCCCGTCCTGTTCCACAGGTCGGTGTTATGGTGGAGCACCCAGCCCTTCTGTATGCCGTAATTCACTCTTGCGGTGACGTTTCCTGCCTCTGCCAGTCCCTTGGACTTCTCAACGAAAGGCTGGAAGCACTCGCCCAGATTTGTAGTGAATGCAGGCCAGTAATTCATTTCGTAATTTATATTGGTAGTCATCTTACTGCCCCATGCAGGGGAGGAATACTTGTTCCAGATACCCTGTAAATTCATGGGCTGAGCGTCACGGGAGGCGCTTATCATAAGATATCTTCCGTACTGGAAGAGAGTTTCTACCATTTTCGGATCGTTTGATCTGCCGAATTCGGCTATGCGCTGTGGAGTTGTCTTTGAGATGATATCGGCTGTATTGCCGCCAAGCTCCACGTCAACGCGCTTGAAGAGCTCCTGATAATCGGCGATATGATGCGCATAGAGAGTATCATAGGAGAGCTTTTCGGCGTTCTTGATATCAGCCGCCGCACCGCCCTTTTCATCGCCGTTGCAGGTCTTGTAGTCCACAAAGTTAGTGCGGACAGATGTGAGAATGACCACGGAATCAGCGCCCGAAACGTTTACTCTGCCGTTTCCTGCGTTGATAGTTCCGCCGTTGGGAATGACCTTGCTCCGTGAGGAGTAGTAAACAGCTCCGTCTATCCAGAGGTCCTTGTCAGCGTGACCGTTGGCAACGATAGTGTCGTTTCCGTCGGTAGTAACGCCGCCGTTGAGCAGACCGTCGTAGCCTGCCGTAAGGGATACCGAGCCTGCGCTGTCGCAGGTTATACGTGTAACCATGACCTGATCGGGATAGCTTACGAAGGTCTCACGGGTGTATTTCTTGCCGTTTGCAGTATATGTGGTACGGGCTACAGCGTCGTTCATATCGAGGGTACGGGAATAATTCGAGACATTCTCGTGACCGAGGTTGAGCCTGAGAGCGCCCACCTTCTGGTACTTTGCTTCGCCGCCGCCTATGAGATATCTGCCGACGAGACCGTTAGCGTCGTTATATTTGCCGTTCTTGATGAGATCCTGTATCTCCTTGATATGGTTTCCGCCGCCCTCCTTGTTGTTGCTGCCGGGACCTGAGCTCCATACGGTACACTCATTGATGTCGATGAGCTCGTTGGGGCAGTTTCCGTAGACCATTGCGCCTATTCTGCCGTTTCCGAGAGGGAGCGCCTTGTAGAACGACTCGTCGTTATTGAAAGCGTTATCGGTGTTGACGTTGCCTGCCTGAGTATTGTAACGCAGTACAAGGTCGTCATCGTGGGGGTACTCGGCTGCCGCCGCAGTATTCTCCGTTTTGAGCTGTGGTACGGGAGCTCCGCCTGTTACCATAGGGAGTGCCATACACGCTGAGAGGAAAACGGAGAGAAATTTTCTGGTGGATTTAAGTTTCATTCCTTTCCAACTCCTTTTTTGGGACAGCCCGAGGGAGGACCGTTCCATAAATTTTAATATCGCCCTTCTGTCTGTTATTTTAACCAAATAACAGATTATATATATCTATGTATAATAATTGTATCATTATTATAAATATGTGTCAACAAAATATATACATTTTCTACATCGCCGCTGCAAATAAAGCACTTATTTTGCAAAAAAGGCTGATTTTACTGCAAAATATTATCGCTTTGTCGTCAAAATGCCTATACAGCGGCAAAATATTAATTTTGACTAAAACTGTTCAAGTCAATGAAAGGGATTCCAAAGGGACTGTGTTCCTTTGGCAGAATCCAGAGGCAGCGCCTCTGGCAGGGTTCGGGGCAGAGCCCCGATTCCGACAGGCGCTTCGCAAGGGGTGAATAAAAAAACAGTCCAGTGGACTGTTTTTTTAGAGGGTGACTCCCTACAGTGTAGGGAGATGTCCGAAGGACAGAGGGTGCCGGACACGATTAGTGTCGCCTTGCAAGTGAAGGCGTCCCCTTAATATTGATAGTCAAAAGAAAAAAACCCATGCTATCAAGCACGGGCTTTTAAAGAGAGGGTATATAAGCTCTAAAGCTTTTTGATATGTGTCTTGTCTGGACCAATACCGTTATTTATTATATACTCCATAACCTATCGTGTCAAGTACTATACATAAAGTAAGCAAAAAAAGATAAATATGAGCAATTTTTGAATAAGGTCTGTTGACTAAACAAACAAAAAAAGCTCCCTTTTGGGGAGCTTATGATACTTATTCAATCGTAACAGAGACCTTCTGGTCCTTCTTTGCTGCGCCTGCGCGCATGATAGTACGGAGGGCCTTGGCGATCCTGCCCTGCTTACCGATAACTCTGCCCATATCGTCGGGAGCAACGTTAAGGTGGAAAACGATAACGCCCTCTTCGTCGGGTGCGTCCTCGGTAATATTGATAGCGGACTTGTCTTCTACGAGGCCTGCTGCGATAGCATAAAGTAAGTCTTTCATTGTAATAACCTCCGTAAAGCTTGGGGACAGAGGCAGAGACGCGTGAGCCTCTCCTCCTCCATTAAGCTTTTGAATCAAAGAACTCCCTCTTTCTTGAGGAGAGCCTTTACTGTATCAGTAGGCTGTGCACCCTTAGAGATCCAATCCTTAGCCTTATCTGCGTCGATCTTAACAACAGATGGCTCCTTAGTAGGATCATAGTAACCGATCTCCTCAACGAAACGACCGTCTCTTGGGTATCTTGAATCAGCAACTACTACACGATAGAAAGGAGCCTTCTTAGCACCCATTCTTCTCAGTCTGATCTTTACTGCCATTTTAAATTCACCTCCATATGATTACTTGTATATTCAAGCGGCGGGAGACCGCATTGAAAGCTTTGTCAGAACGGCAGATTTCCGCCGCCCTTGCCTGTGAGCTTGTCGAAGTTCATGCCTGCAAGGTTCTTTCTTGCCTTGCGCAGTGACATCTTGCCCGACTTGCCTGTGAACTGCTTCATCATCTTCTGCATCTGTTCAAACTGCTTCAGCAGTCTGTTGACTTCCTCTACCTTTGTACCCGAGCCGTTAGCGATACGCTTTTTACGGGAGGGATTGATGATAGAGGGCTTAGCGCGTTCAGCCTTGGTCATAGAGGTTATCATAGCCTCTATTCTGGTGAGCTGACTATCGTCTATATCGGCGTCTTTCAGCTTGTCGCCTACGCCGGGGAGCATTCCAAGTATGGATTTCATTGAACCCATGCGCTTTATCTGCTTCATCTGGTCAAGGAGGTCGTCCATATCGAACTTGTTCTCCTTGAACTTCTTGGTGAGCTTTTCAGCGTCCTTCTGGGACATGACGTTCTCGGCTTTCTCGATAAGAGTGAGCACATCGCCCATGCCGAGGATACGCGAAGCCATACGCTCGGGGTGGAACTGCTCGAAATCATCGAGCTTTTCGCCCATACCAACGAACTTGATAGGCTTACCTGTAACTGAGAGTACGGACAGAGCCGCACCGCCTCTTGTATCTGAATCCAGCTTTGACATGAGAACGCCTGTGATGCCCACAGCGTCGTCGAATGCCTTAGCTACGTTGACTGCGTCCTGACCTGTCATAGCGTCTACGACAAGCATTATCTCGTCAGGATGAGTCTCAGCCTTTATGTTGACAAGCTCTTCCATAAGAGCCTCGTCGATGTGGAGACGTCCTGCGGTATCGATAATGAGGATATCGTGGCCGTAGTCCTTAGCGTAGGCAAGAGCCTTCTTCGCAATTTCCACGGGGTTTATCTGTCCCATTTCAAATACCTTTACGTCAGCCTTTGCACCAACTACCTGTAACTGGTTGATAGCCGCAGGTCTGTAGATATCGCAGGCTGCAAGCAGAGGACGGTGTCCCTCTTTCTTGAGGAGCTTTGCAAGCTTTGCGGCGTGGGTGGTCTTACCTGAACCCTGAAGTCCGCACATCATGATGACCGTGGGAGGCTTCGACGCCATATTTATCCTTGCATTGCTGTTGCCCATGAGCTCTACCAGCTCATCGTTTACTATCTTGATCACCTGCTGAGCAGGAGTAAGGCTTGCCAGCACTTCCTCGCCGACAGCTCTTTCAGTTACCTTTTTTACGAAGTCCTTTACTACCTTGTAGCTTACGTCAGCTTCGAGGAGTGCAAGGCGCACCTCGCGCATAGCCTCTTTAACATCGGACTCTGTCAGCTTACCTCTTGATTTGAGCTTTTTAAAGACGTTATTCAGTTTTTCGGAAAGTCCTTCAAATGCCATGACGAGCCTCCTTCGTATATTTTACAGAAGCTCTCCGCCCTTAGCGGTCTCGGAGAGTATGATATTTCTTGTGTTTTCGTCGGTGATATGCTCTGCGGCGGCTTCGATATTTCGGAAGCACTCACGCATTTTTCTTAGCCTTTCGGCGAAGCCCAGCTTTTCCTCATAGTTGAGGAGAATGTCCTCGGTACGCTTTATGATACTGCGCACAGCCTGTCTGGTGATATCCAGCGGCTGACCTATCTCCGCAAGGGATAAGTCCTCGCAGTAATACAGCTCCATGATACTGCGCTGGTGCTCGGTGAGCAGGTCTCCGTAGCAGTCGAGAAGCATAACGAATTTTAATTCCTTAGCCATTTTTCGCGTACCTCACTGGGTGTAATGCAAAATCACTTTACACATTATACTACATCTTTTCCCTTTTGTCAAGGGCTTGGGTGAAATTTTTCTGCGAAAAATTTCACCCGTTGCCTGTATGGGCGCACATTGTGCGCCCGAGCCTGACAAAACGATTCCAAATGACATATGTAGGGGACGCCGCCCTCGGCGTTCCACGTCACACGCAATATCATCAAGCGGAACGGCGAGGGCGCCGTTCCCTACACATGATTCCTCTTGAAGCAAAAACAAAAAAGGGCGGATATCCGCCCTTTCTCACTTCATTGAATAATAAACGCTGACCAGCTCCACAACGCCGTTTTCGTCGAATGAAACGTCAAGCATATTTGCGCGGAGAACTCCGTTTTTGTCCGTACCCTCCGAAATGCCGTAGGTAAACATATGCTTGAACGGCTTTTCCATTTCCTGCACCTCATCGGGCTCGCCGACATGGGCTTTTACGTCCTCAACAGTGGAAACACGGGGAGTTATGCCGTAGATATTGCTGTCCGATTCGCTGGTAGATATGCTGTATACGGTACTTTCGTCCTCTTTGCCGTCATAGCAGTTATCCAGCAGTACCGTACCCATGTATTCACTGCAGTAGTACATTTTAGCCATGCCTCTGCCCTCTTCGATACCATATTCTTTCTTATCGTAGAGGGTATATGTCCAGCCCACAGGGAAATCCCCGAGTTTTACAGGTATCTGCACCAGCTGTCCCTTTATGTAGATGTTCTGACGGACTATATCAACGTCAAATTCGCCCTCGGGAGCTGTAGGCGGCGGAGTTGTAGGCTCTGTGGGCACAGGGGGCTGTGTTTCAAGCTCTCCCTCGCCGTTTTTACGCGGCGGAGTTGCCACAGGATTGCCGTTATCGTCGTAATATATAGTCTTTGGCTTCGATTCGGGCATTTTCTTCTCCATACAGCCCACTGCTCCGAGCATTGAAGCGCAAAGTAAAAATATTATAGCTTTTTTCATGTTTATCTCCTGTAATTCTTTGCCTTTATGCTTTTTTTCCTATCTTTTCGCCGTATTTCACCACAGTTTCGATACCCTCCGAGGAGTTTCGGAGTATATCCTCGTCAACGGCAATGCTGTCCTTTCCGAAGAGCATGACTATAGTCGAGCCGCCGAACTCGAATTTGCCCTTTTCATCGCCTCTGCGGAATGTTGTCTCGCCGTGGTGGTTGACTATCCTGCCAACGAGCATAGCTCCTACCTCTACCTGTACCACGTCCCCGAAATTCTCGGTGTGGAGCACTGTATATTCGCGGCAGTTGCGCTTATATATGTTGTATCGTTCGAGAGCTATGGGATTTACAGTGTGGAGCTCTCCTGCAATGTAGGTATTCTCTGACTTCGTACCGTCGTCGATATAGCAGTAGCGGTGGTAGTCGTTGACCTCAAGGCGGAAAATAAGGCAGTATCCGCCGCCGAAGCGCTTTGCGAGGAACTCGTTCTGCACAAGGTCGCTGACTCTGTAGCGCGAGCCCTTTATGCGGAATATGCTGTTTTTGCCTATTTTATGGACAGTCAGCTTTGAATCGCAGGGGCTTATGAGGTGGCTCGGTACGCGGTCTATGGGGCGCTTATCGGGCTTTATGACGCGTGTGAAGAAGTCGTTGTACGAGCGGAAGCCGTTCATCATGTACTCCGAGGTATCAATGCCACTTCGCTTGATAAAAGGCTTTATGAGCACCTTTGAGGGGCGCGAGTCCATAAAAGCGCCTGCGGCTCTCGATATCGCAGGAGCTGTCAGTGTTTTCAGCAGTACTCTGCCGAAAACATTTCCGTACAGTTTTTTCAGAAGCTTGTTCTGTTTTGCGTTTGTTTCTATGACTTGTCCTGTTCTTGTTTTTATCATGTTAAGCTCCTTGTGGGAGAGCTCAGAGCCTTGCGTTGGCAAGCATGAGCTTTATGCGGTTTTCCTGATTTACTCTTGTAGCGCCGGGATCGTAGTCTATTGCGACTATATTTGCGTTGGGGTTGTCCTGCTTGATAGCTCTTGACATACCCTTTGCAACGATATGATTGGGCAGACAGCCGAAGGGCTGAGTGCAGATGATATTCTCGACTCCCGACTTTGCAAGAGCCGCCATTTCGGCAGGTATGAGCCAGCCCTCGCCCATTACTACGCCCTGATTGATGTACTTGTCCGCAAGCTTTCTCAGGTGCTCGAAGTCGTGGAGGGGCTCGAAGCTGCCCTGCTCCTTCATTACCTTGATGAGCTCCTTCTGCTTTGCATAGATAAGCTCATAGCCTATCTTGTTGAATATAGACTCCTTTGTGGTATGGTCGTATATCTTGGCGTCGTTGAATGTGCCAGCTGCGCAGTACATTACGAACTCCAGCAGCGACGGCACAACGGGCTCGCAGCCCTCGGAAATAAGGAAATCCTCAAGATGATTGTTTGCGAGGGGCGAGTATTTTACGTATATCTCGCCGACAATGCCGACTCTTATCTTCTTTTCATTGCTTAACGGGATAGAAGCGAAGTCGTTGAGGATATCCCTGTATATCTTCTTGGATTTAAGGAACATCTTGCTGCCCTTCAGGAAGATATTGCACAGTCTCCTGTGCCATTTATCCAGCATTTTCTTTGATTCGCCCTTGTTTATCTCATAGGCTCTGCACTTGTTGTAGCAGGTCATCAGCAGGTCGCCGTAGAGCACTGCGTACAGCATTTGCAGGAACATGGGTGCGGTTATCTTAAAGGCGCTGTCCTTTTCAAGTCCGCTGAAATTCAGTGATACCACAGGTATCTGTGGATAATTCTTGGCAACAGCCTTTCTCAGCAGGTGTATGTAGTTTGAAGCTCGGCAGCCGCCGCCTGTCTGTGTGATGAGGAGAGCGGTCTTGTCGGGATCGTACTTGCCGCTTTTCAGCGCGTCCATGAACTGTCCTATTACCAGCAGAGCAGGGTAGCAGGCGTCATTGTGGACGTTTTTAAGTCCCTCGTCTACTACCGAGCGTGAGTCGTTGCGCAGCAGCTCCAGCTTATAGCCCTTTGCTTCAAATATGGATATGAGCATTTTGAAGTGTATTGGCAGCATATCGGGAACGAGGATAGTGTGCGTTTTTATCATATCCTCGGTAAACTTTGCATATTCAGGCATAAGAACCTCCGTAAAATTACTTCAGGTCTGTGGTTCACACAGGCTGTACTACAGGCTTTTTTGCAGGCTTCTGCTCTGCCTGCTCCATAGCGGCAACAAGGCTTCTCAGTCTTATCCTTGCCGCACCCAGATTGTTTATCTCGTCGATTTTAAGCTGAGTGTAGAGCTTTCCGCGGCTCTCTAAGATATGTCTCACCTCGTCGCCTGTAACGGCGTCGATTCCGCAGCCGAATGATACCAGCTGTATGAGCTGCATATCGGGCTGAGTTGTAACGTATTTAGCCGCACGGTAAAGTCTTGAATGGTATGTCCACTGATTGAGGACACCCAGCTTGGGAGTTTTTGACAGACCTGCAATGCTGTCCTCAGTGATGACAGCCATGCCAAGGCTTGATACAAGCTTGTGTATGCCGTGGTTTATCTCCTTGTCGATGTGATAAGGTCTGCCTGCGATAACGATTATCTTGCGCTTTTCGGCTCTTGCCTGTTCGATTATCTCGAAAGCCTTGCGTGTAACGGTGTTATGGTAGGTCTCAAGAGCCTCGTAAGCCTTGTCAACAGCCTCGGGTATCCTGCCCTTGACGTTGTACTTTCTCAGAGCGTGGCTCAGCACCTTTATCACGTTCTTTTTGATATTGAGGTCGAGATACGGGTGTATGAAATTATCCTTGTTGAGTCTCGGGTTGTTTGCAAGGAGAAGCTCGGGATAATAGGCAACAACAGGACAGTTGAAGTGGTTGTCGCTCTCGCCCTCGTCGATGTTGTAGCTCATGCAGGGGTAGAATATGAAGTCTACACCCTTGTCGAGAAGATTCTCGATGTGTCCGTGAGTGAGCTTTGCAGGGTAGCAAACCGTATCCGAGGGGATAGTGTGCTGACCGAGATAATACATATCACGGGAGCTCTCGTCGGAAATGACAGTCCTGAAGCCAAGCGTTGTGAACAGCATATGCCAGAATGGCAGCTGCTCATAGAAGCTCAGCGCAAGGGGAAGACCCACAGTAGCGCGGTAACGCTTGGGCTGGTGAGTTTTCACTGTATTGAGGATACTGTCGTATTTGAACTCGTAGAGATTTGGAACGGTGTTCCTGTTGGCGATACCGCCGCCCTTTTCGCAGCGGTTTCCCGAAATGAAGCGTCTGCCCTTGCCGAAGTTGATGATGTTCAGCTGACAGTGAGCAGTACAGCCGCCGCAGTTAGCGGAGCGTGATTCGTAGGTGAAGTTTTCAAGCTCCTGCGCGGAAATGAGCTTTGAGGGCTCGCCGTTTGCTCTCTCCTTAGCGTAGAGGGCACAGCCGAAAGCACCCATAAGTCCCGAAATAGCAGGACGGATAACGTTTCTGCCCAGCTCCTTTTCAAATGAGCGGAGCACTGCGTCATTGAGGAACGTACCGCCCTGTACGACGATGTTTTTGCCGAGGTCGTCGGGAGAATTGGCACGGATAACCTTGTAAATGGCATTCTTGATGATAGACGATGAAAGTCCTGCGGAAATATCCTCAACTGTTGCGCCGTCCTTCTGAGCCTGCTTTACTGAGCTGTTCATGAATACGGTACAGCGCGAGCCAAGGTCAACAGGGTGCTCGGCAAAGAGTCCCAGCTGTGAGAATTCCGCGATATCATAGCCCAAAGCCATTGCGAATGTCTGTATGAAAGAGCCGCAGCCCGAGGAACAGGCCTCGTTGAGCATTATGCTGTCGATGCTCTTGTTCTTTATCTTGAAGCACTTGATGTCCTGTCCGCCGATGTCGATGATGAAGTCAACGTCGGGGCAGAAGTAAGCCGCCGCCTTGAAGTGCGCCACGGTCTCGACAATGCCGTGGTCAATGGAAAGACCTGCCTTTATGAGGTCCTCGCCGTAGCCTGTTACCGCAGAGCCCTTTATGGTTATCTCGGGATTCATAGCGGCGTAGATACGCTTTACCTGCTCGGCTATCTTGTCAAGAGGCTGTCCCTGATTGGACGAGTAGTGGTTGTAGAGCATACGTCCGTCTTCGGTGATGAGAACGAGCTTTGTGGTAGTAGAGCCTGCGTCGATACCGAGGTATGCGTCGCCCTTATATGTATGTATATCAGCATATCCGAGGTCGAACTTCTTGTGGCGCTCGATGAACTTGTCGTACTCGGAGTGTGAACGGAACAGGGGCTCGCCTGTTACGATATCATCGGAAGCCTTGGCGTTGCTTATCTTGTCGATTATGTCCTCTATCTTGAATGAATCCTCGGCAGTTGCCGCATATATTGCGCAGCCGTATGCCACGAAAACAGGAGCCTCGGGCGGAAATACAGCGTGTTTTTCGTCAAGTCCGAGTGTCTTTGTGAACGCCTTTTTCAGTCCCTTGAGGAAGAACAGCGGACCGCCGAGGAAAAGCACCTTTCCCTCGATAGTACGTCCCTGAGCAAGTCCCGAGACGGTCTGGTCAACTACCGCCTGAAAGATACTTGCGGCAACGTCCTCGCGTCTTGCGCCCTGATTAAGAAGGGGCTGTATATCGGATTTAGCGAAAACTCCGCAGCGCGAAGCTATTGGGTATATCTTCTGAGCGTGGAGAGACAGCTCGTCGAGCTCATCTGCGGTGATACCGAGGAGAGTAGCCATCTGGTCTATGAAAGCGCCTGTACCGCCTGCGCAGGTGCCGTTCATACGCTGCTCAACGCCGCCTGTGAGGAAGATAATCTTTGCGTCCTCGCCGCCCAGCTCGATAACTGCGTCAGCGTCGGACTGCTTCTGCTTTACAGCGAGAAAAGCCGCATGAACTTCCTGAACAAAGGGTATCTTTGCGGAGTTTGCAAGACCGAGACCTGCCGAGCCCGTGATACAAACGGAAAACTCCTCATTAGGGTGGTCAGCCTGTATTATTTTGAGCTGGTCTGTAACGGTCTCCTTGACCTTCGAAAGATGGCGCTGATATTTGGAGTAGATTATCTCGCCGTCAGCGTCCGTAATTACTGTTTTTACCGTGGTAGAGCCCACATCTATGCCGAGAGAATATTTATTTGACATTTTACACCTCAGTAGAAGTAATCGTACAGCGGAGCGTTTTTATTCCGCCGCTAATATTTTATTATACCATATTTATAATAATATGTAAAGATTATTTTTGCGAAGAACGCTGTTCCGCCGATTGATTGATCTGTCCAAAAATGGTATAATGGATTAAAATGACCGATATTCAATGCTTTTTCAGTATAGCACGAAAGAATTGCAATGTCAATTTGAAAATTTTAGCTCATTACTGTAACGAATGGCGTTTTCGTGCAACTAATAAGTGAACGTTCAAGGAGAGGGGGCGGTGGTATGTCGTCGGATATGGAAAAATACTACAGAGATAACGGCAGAAAGGTGTTCCTTTATCTGATGACTCTATGCGGAAACTCCGATACTGCCGAGGAGCTCACTCAGGAGACCTTTTACCGTGCTATCCGCTCCCTGAAGAAATACAAGGGCGAGTGCTCGGTGTATACATGGCTGTGCAGTATCGCCCGAAACTGCTGGCTTGAGGAGCTCCGCAAGCGAAAAAGCCACAAGACCGAAGAGATATCCGAGCTCATGGAGGACAACGCGCCCCGTCCCGACGAAGCGGCAGAGAGCTCCGACAGCAGACTGCGGCTGCTGAAAAAGGTACACTCCCTGCCCGAAACGGAAAAGGAGATAGTGCTTCTCCGAGCCACACAGGAGCTGAGTTTCCGCGAGATAGGGGAGATTTTCGGCAAGACCGAGAACTGGGCGCGTGTGACCTATTACCGTGCAAAACAAAAGCTACTGTAGGGGCGGCGTTCCGCCGCCCGCTAAGTTGAGAGTTGAAAGTTGAGAATTGAGAGTTGATGTATCGCCTTTCGGCGATAAAAATTTAAATTAGTCTGCGAAGCAGACACCTTAACTCTACACTCTCAACTCTAAACTCTCAACTGCAAGGAATGGAGTGATCTTATGAAGTGCAACATCGTGAAAGACCTTTTGCCGCTGTATTGCGACAAGCTTACATCTCAGGACAGCAATGAGGAGATAGAAAAGCACCTCCATGAGTGCGGGGAGTGCAATGCCGTCTATGAGAGCATGAAACAAAAGGAAGATGATATAAAAGTCCCCGACAAGGACTTAAAACCGCTGAAAAAGGTGAAAAAGCGCACAAAACTCAAAGTTATCGGAGCTGTTTTCGGGACAATAGCTGTTCTGGCAGCAGTTTTTGTGTTCGTTTTTGTGGGAGTTATCCCCATAAGCTCGGATAAGCTGCACTATACCGTAGAAGCAAAGGAATTAAAATCATACATTGTAAAAAACGATGCTCCTAACGAAGCCGGCGGCTATGAATGTGAATACCGCTCTGAGTTTAACGATAATTTCTACCCTATCCCCGACGGTGTTGATGTTAAAACAGAAAAAATGATAAATTTCGAGTTTTACGGCGATTGCAGCTGCATAAACGAGCGCGGCGATTCAAAATATGAATATATCGTCACCGACGAGGGCATAAACGACATAATAGGTCATTATCATATCTGGATATATCCCGTTATGAAGCTTCCCTTTGACGAACGCGGAAAACACCCGAATCAGTACTCATGGGGCGCAAACGACGTAAAGGAAGGCTCTACACTTACTATCCATTACCGCGATAAGACCGAGACTTTTGACCTCTGGGAGCTCTATCAGGAAAATGTCGAAAAATAATCTCATTCGGACGGCAATTGCCGTCCGATTTTTTTGTTGACAATAAATTCCGTAAGTGATATAATAAATTATATATGTATATTTGCGGCTGTATGCCGTATATGATATAAAGTTGAGAGTTGAGAGTTGAGAGTTGAAAGTTGTTCTGCTATTATGTGAGTAAAGCGAATACATTCATTCTCAATTCTACATTCTCCATTCTCAATTAATAACAGGTTGGAGATAATAAAATTGATAAAAACAGTAAACGGTTTGAAGATAAACTACGAGGAAAAGGGCGAGGGCGACCTCATAGTCCTGCTCCACGGCTGGGGCAGCAATATCACCCTTTTCGCCAATATGATGGAGCTTCTTTCAAAGAAGTACAAGGTCGTGGCTATGGATATGCCCGGCTTCGGCAAGAGCGACGAGCCAAAGGAAGTATGGGACGTAAGCTCCTATGTGCAGTTCGTCATCGACTTCCTCAAGGACTATGACGCCAAGGAGGTAATGCTCCTCGGTCACAGCTTCGGCGGACGTGTCATCATAAAAATGCACAGCCGCAATGACCTGCCATTCAAGGTAACAAAGGTCATTCTTGTGGACAGCGCAGGCATCATGCCGCCAAAGTCCAACAAAAAGACATGGCGCACACGCTACTACAAAATGGGCAAGACTGTCCTTTCATGGGGCATAGTTAAGAAGCTCTTCCCCGACGCGCTGGAGAACTTCCGCAAGAAAATGGGCAGCGCGGACTACGCAGCAGCTTCGCCTATGATGAGACAGGTCATGGTAAAGGTAGTAAACGAGGACCTGGAGCCTTATCTGCCTAATATCAAGGCGCCTACGCTGCTTGTATGGGGCGTGAACGATACTGCCACACCGCTCTCCGACGGCGAAAAAATGGAAAAGCTCATTCCCGACGCAGGTCTTGTAAAGCTCGAAAATGCAGGACACTATTCATTCTTAGAGCAGCAGTTCACCTTTAACCGCGTGATGTGCAGCTTTATGAAGATAGAAGATTGAATTAGGAGATATATATGAATTTGGTTTTATGGATAATATATGCGGTCATTTCCCTGACTGCAACAGTATTCCTCGGGCTGAGAGAGTTCCATATGCTACAGCTCAACGGCTACAAGACACCCGAGCATTCGCGCTGGATGAAAAAGAACGCAAGGCGCTATATACTGCCTGCGGTGCTGTTCATAGCGCAGTTTCTGCTCATTCCCTTTCAGCATAAAAGAGGACTTGCAGTTGCTCTTTTGATAGTGCTGTGCTTCTTCAACGCCATAATAGCGCTCCTCAACAAGCCGGGGAAGAAGTTCAAAAAGCCTCTGGTCTACACGGCGCGTATGAAGCGCATGATGATAACCTTCGGCATACTCATTGCGGTGTTCTACGTAATTGCGATCATCAACGCAAAATCATTTATACCTGAGGGCACTTTCTCCCGCGGTTCGAGGGAAGTCCCAACAATGACAACAAAAGCTTTTATATACTCACAGCCGTTCAGAAAGACAACAATGGCTCTGTCGTATATACTTGTTGGCTCGGCACTGTACCTCACACCAATACTTGTTCCGCTTTCCAACCTTATCAACAAGCCCGTGGAAAAGGCGGTACAGAACTGGTATATCAACGACGCCAAGCGCATACTTTCCGAGTGTCCCACGCTCCACAAGGTGGGTATCACGGGAAGCTACGGCAAGACCAGCATGAAGTTCTACCTTGACGAGCTTCTCAATTCTCAGTACAACACGCTGAAAACTCCCGAAAGCTTCAACACTCCAATGGGAGTTACAATAACTATCCGCCGCGACTTAAAGCCCACACATGAGTACTTCATCTGTGAAATGGGCGCGAGACGAGTTCACGAGATCAAGGAGCTCTGCGGCATTGCAGATCCCCACGACGGTATCATCACTTCCGTTGGTCCTCAGCACCTTGAGACTTTCGGCTCTATCGAAAACGTGGTAAACACCAAGTTCGAGCTTGCTGACCATGTCAAGGCTAAGGGCGGAAAGATATACCTCAACGGCGACAACGAGCTTATCCGCAGGAAAGCTCCCGAGTACCCCAATGCGGTGCTTTACGGACTTCAGGAGGGCAACCACTACCGCGCTACTGACATTTCCGTATCCGACAGAGGCACGGAGTTCACGGTAACTGCTCCCGACGGCGAGACAAAGCGCTTCTCAATGAAGCTCCTCGGCGAACACAACGTACAGAACGTTCTCGGAGCTATCGCTTACGCACACGGAACGGGCATCTCACTCGACAAGCTCACACTTCCCGTTAAGCGTATCGCCGCAGTTCCTCACAGATTACAGCTTCTCGACAAGGGCGGAAATATGACCTTTATCGACGACGCTTACAACTCAAACCCCAGCGGCTGCCGTGCAGCCCTCAATGTTCTGGGACTTTTCGACGCCTGCCGCATACTGGTAACACCTGGAATGGTCGAGCTTGGCGCAAAGCAGGAGGAGCTGAACTTCGAGTTCGGTCAGGAGGCTGCCAAAGCCTGTGACCATATAGTGCTCGTCGGCAAAAATCAGACAGTTCCCATATATAACGGTATCAAGGACGCAGGCTACGATATGGACAATGTTTTCGTTGCGGACAGTCTTAACGAGGCTCTCGCCCACGTAAACGCATATCAGACAGACAAGAAGAAGATAGTTCTTCTTGAAAACGATTTACCTGATAATTATTAAGCAGCGTGACGCTGCACCCTTCCACGTTGGCACTCGTAAACTCGTTCACTTTCATTAAAAGTGATAATTGTACATCGCTTACAGCACATTAATTATTGTCTTTGCAGGGGCTGATGCCCACATCAGCCCGTAATATAATTACCTGTAAAAGACAAACTGTAGGGGACGCCGCCCTCGGCGTCCCGCGAAACGCATTATATAACCAACGGGAGCCCGAGGGCGGGCTCCCCTACAAGCTAAGGGCTAAGGGCTCAAACAAAAGGAGAAATTACAATGAAGATCAATCTTGCAGTTCTTTTCGGCGGAAGAAGCGTTGAGCACGAGGTATCAGTTATCTCGGCAGTTCAGGCTATGGCAAGCATAAACAAGGAAAAATATAACATTATCCCCGTTTATATGACCAAAAAGAGCGAATTTTTCACAAGCGAAAAAATGCTGGACATCAACAGCTTCAAGGACATTCCTGCTCTGCTCAGCGAATCAACAGAGTGCGTATTTGTCCGCAGTACAGAGGGCAAGGTACAGCTTCAGAGCCTGAAAAAGAAGATGTTCGGCTCCAATGTCATCTCCGATATCGACGTTGCTTTCCCTATCGTTCACGGTACTAACGTTGAGGACGGCGCTTTGCAGGGCTATTTGCAGACTCTCGACCTGCCCTATGTAGGCTGTGACGTTCTGGCTTCTGCTATCGGCATGAATAAATTCGTAATGAAGATACTCCTCAAGGACGCAGGTTTCCCTGTACTGGACTGCTGCCGTTTCTCCTCATACGAGATAAACGAAATGGACAGAATGGTAGCGGAAGTTGAGAAGAAGTTCGGCTATCCCGTTATCGTTAAGCCTATCAACCTCGGTTCAAGCGTTGGAATCTCCAAGGGCAAGGACAGAGACAGCCTTATCAAGTCTATCGAGGAGGCTTTCGAGTTCGCTGACCGTATCCTCATCGAACCATGCGTTGTTCAGCTCAAGGAAATAAACTGCGCAGTAGCAGGCGACAGCGAGTCCGCAGAAGCTTCCGTATGCGAGGAGCCCGTACAGGCAAGCGGCGACGATATCCTCAGCTACGACCAGAAGTACGTCGGCGGCGGCAAGGGCGGCAGCAAGGGTATGGCTACCCTTAAAAGAAAGATACCTGCCGATATCACTCCCGAGCAGGACGAATTCATCAGAAAGACCGCTGTTGACGCATTCCGCTATCTCGGACTCAACGGCGTTACACGTATCGACTTCATGATAGATATGGCTACAGACAAGGTCTACATAAACGAGATAAATACTATCCCCGGCTCTCTTGCATTCTATCTCTGGGAGCCAAAGGGCGTGAAGTACACAGAACTGCTTGAAAGACTTATCCAGCTTGCTCTCAAGCGCTACAGACAGGGCGAGAAGATAAGCTACACCTTTGATACCAATATCCTCTCTATGGGAGGAAGCTTCGGCTCAAAGGGCAGCAAGAGGTGAATAAGTTGAGAGTTGAAAGTTATGGAGCCTCCTGCGGCGGGATCATTATAATAATGTGAGCGAAGCGAACACAATAACTCTCAACTCTGCACTCTCAACTCTAAAAAAGTGCATTTATTCGCTGCCATGTATTGCGAATTACGAATTATGAATTGATGAATGGAGGGTTTAAAATGACCGAAAAAGAAAAACAGCAGGCAGGCGAGCTTTACAATGCCAACGACAGAGAGCTCTTCAACGAGAGGATAAAGGCTAAGAAGCTCTGCGCCGAGTACAATGCCGTTGAGTGCAACGACTTCCAGAAGCGCGAGAGGATACTTGACCGTCTTGTGGCTCTCAGAGGCGAAAACACCGTTATCGAGCCCAATTTCTTCTGCGATTACGGCTATAACATCGTTATCGGAGACAATTTCTACGCAAATCACAACCTTGTTATCCTTGACTGTGCCGATATCGAGTTCGGCAATAACGTCTTTATCGGTCCTAACTGCGGATTCTACGCCGCAGAACACCCTATCGACGCTAACCTGAGAAATCAGGGACTTGAATACGCAAAGCCCATTAAAGTCGGCAGCAACGTCTGGATAGGCGGCGGAGTTACCGTTATCGGCGGAGTTACTATCGGCGACAATGTTGTTATCGGCGCAGGCAGCGTAGTTACAAAGGATATCCCCTCAAACTGCGTGGCTGTGGGCAATCCATGCGCTCCCACAAAAACTCTGGAGCCTGCTGCGGCTGCCGAAGCCGCTGCTGAAAAGCCTGCGGAGAAAAAGCCCGAGCCTGCCGAAAAGAAGCCTGCTCCCGAGGAAAAGCCAAAGTCAAGAAGAATCGAGATACGCCGCATTGATTAAGACGAAAGGACGACTGGACCATGAACACACTGCACTTCAAATACGCTGTTGAAATTGAAAAAACACGCTCTATCACTCAGGCAGCGGAAAATCTCTACATGGCTCAGCCTAATCTGAGCAAGGCTATCAAGGAACTGGAAAGCACCCTTGGCATAACTATTTTCAGACGTACATCAAAGGGCGTTATCCCCACGGATCAGGGACTGAAATTCCTTGATTATGCCAAGCAGATACTTATCCAGATAGATAATATGGAGGCTATACACTCTCCCGACAAGCCGAAAAACAGCCGTCTGCGCATATCCGTGCCGAGAACGGGCTATATCTCAAAGGCTTTCTCGGAGTACATCGCCTCGCTGAACGCCCCCGAGGACATGGAGATATTCTTCTGCGAGACCAATTCCCTGAGAACTATCGAGAATGTCCGCGAAAACGGCTATGATTTCGGAGTTATCCGCTTCAATACCGCTCACGAAAAGTATTTCACCGACTTCCTTGCAGAAAAGAATCTGGACAGCAAGCTCCTCTGGGAGTTCGAGATGCTGGCGGTAATGTCCGCCGAGCACCCTGCCGCAGAAGCTGACAGCATAACCTACGCTGACCTGTCCTGCAACTACACAGAGCTGGGACAGGGCGACGACGCAGTTCCCTATGTTTCGGGAGCTGTGGAGAAGCTCTACGCTTCAAACCGTCCTGCTGACGTACCCGTGAGAAAGGTCTGTATGTATGACCGCGGAAGCGCTCTGGACTTCCTGCTGACCGTGCCGCAGGCGTTCATGATGGACTCGCCTATGCCTGCAAGTCTCTGCGGAAAGTACGGTCTGGTGCAGAGAAAGTGCGCATTCCCCGACAACAGCTACAAGGACGTGCTCATATACACATCGGGACACAAGCTCTCGGAAAATGAGCTCAAACTGGTGAATCGTCTCTATGAGGTGCGAAACGAGAGTGCCTTTGCGGAGTATAAGTGATATATTCTCTTGGGAATGGATATATTCTATATAAGAATAGTTATTGTAAGTTAATTTCACGAATAAGAGGACGGCTTTTGCCGTCCTCTTTTACTGTTTTACACTGTTTTGCCACGGAGACAAGCCAATGTCTGACAATGTCAGATATATAAATCGCTATAAGAATATCGATATCGGAATACCGATATTCCTCTGTTATATTTGTGCAACATTGTTTTGTGTGATATAATATTGAATATATCCTGCAATGCCTGTATCGGCGGAAGTCAACGGCGACGCTCCCCGAAATATCCTGCATTGTAAATCTATTCGCAAGGAAGGTATGGACTAAATGTTTGAAATTCTTGAAAAAAGAAGCCTCAATCCTACTGTTACCCTTATGCGCATAAACGCTCCAAAGGTAGCAAGAAAGGCTGAACCCGGACAGTTCATTATACTCAGAACAGACGCCGACGGTGAGCGTATCCCACTCACTATCGCTGATTTTGACCGCCAGAGCGGCTCGGTTACTATTATTTTCCAGATAGTAGGCGCTACTACAGAAAAGCTCAATCACCTTAACGAGGGCGACTGCTTACAGGACTTCGTAGGTCCTCTCGGCAGAGCTACAGAGACAGAGGGACTGAAAAAGGTCGCTGTCGTAGGCGGCGGCGTAGGCTGTGCTATTGCTTACCCTGTTGCAAAGAAGCTCCACGAACTCGGCGTTGAGGTGCACTCAATAGTTGGTTTCAGAAACAAGGACCTCGTTATCCTTGAAGACGAATTCAAGGCTTCAAGCTCCAAGTTCGTTCTCATGAGCGACGACGGCACAGCAGGCGAAAAGGGACTCGTTACCGACGCTCTCAAGAAACTCATCGACAGCGGCGAGAAGTATGACAGAGTCATCACTATCGGTCCTCTTATCATGATGAAGTTTGTCTGTAAGCTGACTAAGGAGTACGGTGTCCCCACTGTTGCTTCCATGAACCCAATAATGATAGACGGCACGGGAATGTGCGGCGGCTGTCGTCTGACAGTAGGCGGCGAGACTAAGTTCGCCTGCGTTGACGGTCCCGAGTTCGACGGTCATCTCATCGACTTCGACGAGGCTATGGCAAGAGGAGCTATGTATAAGCCCTTTGAGCGCCATGCTTACGAAGAAGCCTGCAATCTGTTCAAGGAGGTAAAGTGAAATGGCTAATATGTCACCTACAAGAAATGAAATGCCTGTACAGGCTCCCGACGTAAGAAACAAGAATTTCAGCGAGGTAGCTCTCGGCTATACCGAGGAGCAGGCTATCGACGAGGCAAAGAGATGTCTCAACTGCAAGAACAAGCCCTGCTCAACAGGATGTCCCGTACAGATAGATATCCCTGCATTTATCGCTCAGGTAGCTGAGGGTAATTTCGCAGAGGCTTACAAGATAATCACAAAGTCAAGCTCACTCCCTGCTGTATGCGGCAGAGTATGTCCTCAGGAGACACAGTGCGAGAGCAAGTGCGTTAGAGGAATCAAGGGCGAGCCTGTTGCTATCGGACGTCTTGAAAGATTCGTTGCAGACTGGCACAACGCACAGCCCGAGACAGCTCCCGAGATACCTGCAAAGAACGGTCACAAGGCTGCTGTTATCGGTTCAGGTCCTTCAGGTCTTGCCTGCGCAGGCGACCTTGCAAAGAAGGGCTATGACGTTACTATATTTGAAGCTCTCCACGTTGCAGGCGGAGTTCTTTCCTACGGTATCCCCGAGTTCAGACTTCCTAAGTCTATCGTTCAGAAGGAGATAGGCGGTCTCAAGGCTCTCGGCGTTAAGGTTGAGACAAACACAGTAGTGGGCAAGACTATCTCAGTTGACGAGCTCATGAAAGAAGAGGGCTTCGAGAGCGTATTCATCGGCTCGGGCGCAGGTCTCCCGAGATTCATGAATATCCCCGGCGAGAACCTCAACGGCGTTTATTCCGCTAACGAGTTCCTCACACGTATCAACCTCATGAAAGCCTACAAAGAGGGCAGCGCTACTCCTATCAAGGCAGGCACAAAGGCTGTTATCGTAGGCGGCGGAAACGTTGCTATGGACGCAGCACGCTGCGCTAAGAGACTGGGCGCTGAGGTATACATCGTATACAGACGTACAGAGGCGGAGCTCCCTGCAAGAGCAGAGGAAGTTGAGCACGCTAAGGAAGAGGGAATCATCTTCAAGTTCCTCACAAATCCTATAGAGATACAGGCTACAGAGGACGGCTGGGTAAAGAGCGTTCACTGCCAGCAGATGGAGCTCTCAGAGCCTGACGCTTCGGGCAGAGCAAAGCCTGTTCCGATAGAGGGCGCATTCGTTGACATCGAAGCTGACTGCGTTATCATGTCTATCGGTACTTCGCCTAATCCTCTTATCAAGTCAACTACAGCAGGTCTCGACACCCAGAAGTGGGGCGGTATCATCGCTGACGAGGACGGTCTCACATCCAAGGAGGGCGTTTACGCAGGCGGCGACGCTGTAACAGGAGCTGCTACAGTTATCCTCGCTATGGGCGCAGGCAAAAAGGCTGCTGCGGCTATGGATAAATATATGCAGAACAAGTGAGCCCTCTGACGGAGGTATAATATGGACAAAAATATTACCTCACAGACACTCTCACGTCTGCCTCTTTACTTCAATTATCTCAGGTCGCTGCCCGAGGAAAGAAAAAAGGGCAATATCTCCGCAACGGCTATTGCCGAAGCTCTTGGGCTCAACGACGTGCAGGTGAGAAAAGACCTCGCCTCTGTGAGCAGCGGCGGCAGACCGAAGGTGGGGTATATGACCTCGGAGCTCATGAGCGATATCGGCAGATTCCTCGGCTTTGAGAACCGCGACAGGGTAGTTGTGGCAGGCATGGGCAACTTCGGCAGGGCTATGCTGGAGTACAACGGCTTTGAGGCTTACGGCTTTGATATAGTATGCGGCTTTGACCACAAAAAGGAAAGTGTGGGGAGCTCAATAAACGGCAAGCCCGTCCGCCATATAGACCAGCTGGAGAGCTTTTGCAGAGAAAACGATATCCGTATCGGTATCATCACCGTGCCCGAAACAGCGGCACAAGAGGTCTGTGACCGTATGGCAGAGGCAGGGATAAGGTTTATCCTGAACTTTGCCGCAGTACATCTCAACGCTCCCAAGGGCGTTGCGGTGCATAATGAGAATATTTCCCTGACTCTTGCAATGCTTGCAAGGTGTCACGCGAGCTGAGACGGCTCGAACGCTTACGGCACTATATGAATCAAATAAAACTAAAAGGGACTGCTTAGGCTGCTCCCCTTAACGGAAAAAGCGGGCTACCGAGCCGTAAACTTACGGCTCATATTTAGTAACCTGCGAATCCGCCAGAGGGGGCTCCCCTTCGGCAGTCCTTTTTCAATTCATAATGCATAATTGCTGTTTAATCAGATGTGTAGGGGACGGCGTCCTCGACGTCCCCGAATTTTAGCAAAACTGACGGGCTGTCGGGGACGCCGGCCCCTACAAGCTATAGCTCCGTGCTGTCCGCCAGCGGCGTACAAGCGTATTCACCAAAAACACAGTTTTTACTGCGGTGAAATTCGACTTTCTGTCAATTGATTTCATACGTGAAATAGCATATAATATATATTGCTATAAAATTATCAATGTAATAAAGGAATGATATATATGAGTAATAAGGTCGTTAAGTTTGGCGGAAGCTCCCTTGCCGACGCAAATCAGTTCAAAAAGGTAGCCGCTATCATCAAGAGCGATGACAAGCGCAGATACGTTGTTCCCTCTGCTCCCGGAAAGAGATTTTCCGACGATATCAAGGTAACTGATATGCTCTACAAGTGCTGCGAGCTGGCAAGCAGCGGCATGGATTTCTCCAAGGACTTCCAGATGATAAAGGACCGCTACAACGGCATTATTTCCGAGCTGGGCATCGATATGTCCCTCGACAGCGAGTTCGACGCTATCGTTAAGGAGCTCAAGGCTCGTCCGACCAAGGACTTCGCTGCAAGCCGCGGCGAGTACCTCAACGGCAAGGTGCTTGCTAAGTATCTGGACTTCACATTCGTTGACGCAGCTGACGTTATCATCTTCGATACAAAGGGCTCACTTCTCCTTGACGACACTGTAAAGGCTGTACGCGACAAGCTCAAGGGACTGGACAACGCTGTTATCCCCGGCTTCTACGGCAGAACTACAGAGGGCTTCATCAAGACCTTCTCACGCGGCGGCTCCGATGTTACAGGCTCTATCATCGCAAACGCTGTAAAGGCTGATATCTACGAGAACTGGACAGACGTTTCCGGATTCCTCGTAGCTGATCCGAGAATAGTTGACAAGCCCGATGTTATCGAGGTCATCACATACCGTGAGCTCCGCGAGCTTGCTTACATGGGAGCTTCTGTTCTCCACGAGGACGCTATCTTCCCTGTACGCTCGGCAGGTATCCCGATAAATATCAGAAACACTAACGCTCCCGAGGACGCAGGCACTATGATCGTCAGCGACGATTACAACTTCAGCAGGGAGAGCCTCAGCCATACTATCACAGGTATCGCAGGCAAGAAGGGCTTCAGCACTATCAATATCGAAAAGGCTATGATGAACAACGAAGCAGGCTTCGGTATGAAGGTACTCAAGGTACTCTACGACAACGGTCTTTCATTCGAGCATATGCCCTCCGGTATCGACACCATGAGCATTACTCTCAGCACCGAGAAGCTTGACGCAGTACGCGACAAGGTGCTTGCAGACCTCCGCAAGGCTGTTGCTCCCGATCACCTCGAAATCGAGGACGGTATCGCACTTTTAGCAGTCGTTGGACGCAGAATGAAGAACACACGCGGTACTGTTGCACGTATATTTGCTTCTATGGCTCATGCGCGTATCAACGTTAAGATGATAGATCAGGGCTCCAGCGAGCTGAACGTTATCATCGGCGTAAGCGAGAACGACCTCCCCGAGGCTATCCGCAGGATATACGATATGTTCATCAACTCCGAGAAGCAGTAAATTTAGTGATTAGTGCATAGTGAAAAGTGATTAGCAGGGAACGCCTCGGCGTTCCGTGTAGGGGCGGATATTATCCGCCCTTAGTTTTTAGCCATTTGTAGGGGCGCCCTTTGGGCGCCAGCGTCTTACGATATTATTAGCACGGGCGGCGGAACGCCGCCCCTACAAAATATACTAATTACGCATTACGAATAAAAAAGGCAGTCCATACGGACTGCCTTTTTTGTGGAACGGCGAGGGTGCCGTTCCCTACATTATTACTTAGCTCCGTCTACCAGATAGATGAACTTGACGCTGCCGTCCATTTTATCCGAGATGCCTGAATAGCTGTTGTACTCCTGTGAAGCCTCTCTCAGTGCCTTGAATGTGTCTATCATCTCAGGCAGAGCCTTGTCAACTGCGCCTGTGAGAACTGATATGCCCTCGTCGTTGAACTTGACCATACCGTCGTTGAGCTCCTTTGCGCCGTCCTCCAGCTTCTGAGTGCCGTCAGCAAGAGTCTTGCCGCCTTCCTTTAATGTGCCGATACCGTTGTACAGAGCCACAGAGCCGTCTGAAAGCTTGCCTGCGCCGCCGCTGAGAAGCTTTATTGAATCGTACAGAGTCCTTGCACCGCCGCTGAGCTGTGAGCTGCCGCCGTAGAGCTGTGCAAGTCCGCCGTCAAGGTCTGCTGCTCCTGTACTGAGCTGTCCAAGTCCGCCGTTAAGTGTGAGTGAACCCTGTGCGAGCTGTGCAAGACCGCTGTCAAGAGCTGCTGCGCCGTTTGAGAGCTGTCCTATACCGCCGCTGAGGTCAACTGCGCCTGCCGAGAGCTTGCCAAGACCTGCGTTGAGTGTGGTGTTTCCGCCGCTGAGCTGTTCAAGTCCCTTTACGAGGGAGTCCAGACCGCCTATGAGCTGACCGCTGCCCCCTGCGAGAGTACCGATACCGCCGTCAAGTGCAGCCGCGCCTGTGCTCAGGTCTGCCGCGCCCTTTGAGAGCTGTGCTGTAGAGCCTGAGAGCTGTGAAGCTCCTGCTGCCAGTGCCTTGCCGCCCTCGTCAAGCTTTGCAAGTCCCTGCTGTAATGCCGCTGAGCCGCCCTGTGCAGCTTCAAGACCTGTGCTGAGCTGTCCAAGTCCGCCGCCAAGCTGTGCTGCGCCGCTCTTTACTGAAGCCGCACCTGTGCTGAGAGCTCCGCCCTCTGCCATAGAAGCCGCTATCTGCTTCTGACCGTCGATAGTCTGCTGTAATGTGCCTATTGCCACCGCAAGCTCCTGTGATGGAGACTGCTGATATAATGCCTGCAATGCTGCAAGAGCCTGCTCGTTTGCTGTGATAGTTGTGTCAAGAGAAGCTCCTGCCTGTGCTATGCCGTCGCTGAGCTGTGAAGCTCCTGCTGTGAGAGCGTCAGCGCCGCTTACCAGTGAAGCCGCGCCTGTCTTAGCGCTTGCAATACCCTCTGCAAGGCTGTCTGCGCCGCTCTTTGCAGAGCCTATGCCTGTTGACATCTGTCCTGCGGACTCGCTGAGCTTTGCAGCTCCGTCGTTAAGTGCAGCCGCGCCTGTGGAAAGTTTAGCAGAGCCGTCCTTGACCTGCTTGCTGCCGTCTGTGAGCTTGCCAACGCCGCCGCTGAGTGTATCTGCGCCTGTTTTGAGAGCTGCTGCGCCCTCGTTTACCTTTGTGAAGCCCTCTGTCATAGCGTCTGAGCCTGTCTTTGCGTCCTTGAGACCGCTGCTGAGAGCGTCTGCGCCTGCGCTTACCTTGCCGAATCCGTCGACCAATGCCGCAGAACCGTTCTTTGCAGAGCCTATACCCTCTGAAAGCTGTGCTGCACCGCCGCTTACCTGACCGATACCGTCCTTTAACTTAGCAGAACCGTCCTTTGCGCTGCCGAGACCTGCGGAGAATTTGCCTGTGGAATCCGAGAGAGTCTTAGCTCCGTCAGCCAGCTTCTTAGCGCCGTTGTTAAGGTCTGCCGCACCGTTTTTGAGCTCCGCAGAGCCAGATAATAACTTGTCGATACCGCTTGTAAGGTCGCCTGCGCCGCCGTTGAGCTTCTTCACGCCGTCATAGAGTGAAGCTGTACCGTCGGTGAGCTTCTTTGCGCCGTCACTGAGCTCCTTGACCTTGCCCATAACGTCATCTATGTCAACTGTCTCGTCGAGATCCAGCTGTGAGAATACCTCGTTGGATACTACTGTAACAGAGGTGTTCATCTCGAAGCCTCTTACGTCTGCGGAAAGCTCGAAGCTCTCGGGGATATCAACGTCCATGCCCTCTATCCTGCCAAGGTCGAGGCTCTCGCCCAGACCTGGGAATGCCATGCCCACAACGATGAGCTTTTCGCCGTCTGAGATGACCTTGCCGTTTGTGACCTCTACGTTGAGGTACTTGTCAGTGCTGAGCAGAGCCGCACTTGCAGCCATGAAAGGAGTATATATCTCCTTGTCAGTGCCGCCTATCTTCTTTGTGACCTTCTGGTTGTTCTTGTATGTCCAGCGGATAACAAGGTGTCCGCTCTTGCCTACGATACTCTCGGGAGTTACCTTTTTGCCGTCGAGGAAGTACTCCATAGTAACATCAACGGGCAGGTCCTTTTTGCAATTGCCCTTGTAGTAGATGTCGTCGCCGTCAGCATTCCAGCTTATCTTACCGTCCGATACCTCAAAGGTCTCGTCGCCCTTTACATTGACGATGTCGCTGAGGTCGGATATATCGGAAATGCTTGACAGTGCGGGAGCGTTCTTCAGCCAGTCGCTTACGACTACGTTCTTGACTGAGGAATCGCTGTTGCAGAGGACGTAAACCGTCTCGTCCTTGTAGGCGTTCTCGCCGTTGTCGGCTCTTGAAGCGCTTTCCGCTGTCTCTTTTTTCTCCTTGACCTGAGGAGCTTCCTGCTCCTTGCTGCTGTTTGCGTATGCTATAGAGCCTGTAGCGCCCGCGGAAACTGCCGCAGCTACAAGTGCTGCCATTATCTTACTGAGCTTTTTCATATCTATCTCTCCTTTATATGTGTATGTGTTACAATTTAGATACGGCTTAATGCGCGGAATAATAATCGTGCTCCACAAGAAGTGAAACGCGAAAATGCCTGCGGGGGCTCCCCGCTGAAGCCATTAAGCGTTTTTGAATCTGTATGTGTACTTTTCTGCCTTTGGCAGGAAGCCTGCGCTTGTCTTGCAGATAAGCTTATCAAATACCATGAACATTGACGGCAGTGTTACTATTACTACCACCATTGAGATAAGCGCACCTCTTGCAAGGAGCATACACAGCTCTGAGATAAGTCCGATATCCGAGTAAACGGCAACACCTACTGTAGCAGCAAAGAAGCCCAGAGCCGATGTGATTATGGACTTTATTGAGGTGCTGAGAGCGATGCCCACTGACTCCTTTTTGTCCTTGCCGCTGTGTCTCTCGGTGCGGTATCTTGTGGTCATGAGTATCGCATAGTCAACTGTCGCGCCAAGCTGTATGGTTCCTATTACTATAGGAGCTATGAACGAAAGCGTTGAGCCCGTGTAGTAGGCTGTGCCAAGGTTTATCATGATAGCCAGCTCGATGACCGATACAAGTATCACAGGGAGCGATATGGACTTGAAGGTGAATGCTATGATAAGGAATATAGCGCCTATGGAAAGAAGATTTACTACCTTGAAGTCCTTATCGGTGATAGTGATGAGGTCCTTTGTTGCAGGAGCCTCGCCTATGAGCATACTGTCGGGATCGTACTTATGGGCAATATCATCTATCCTGCCGACCTGAGCATTTACCTCGTCAGAGGCTACCTCGTACTCAGAGCCGATAAGCATTATCTGCCACTCGTCGCTCTTCAGGACATCTCTTATCTCGTCGGGAACGACCTCCTCGGGAACAGCCGAGCCAACCAGTGAATTGAAGCCTGCTGCGAACTGAACGCCGTCAACGTCCTTTATCTCGCCGAGCATTTTATTTGCGTCCTTAGCGCTCATATCCGACTTGACCATGAGGATATGGGTGCTGTTCATGCCGTACTCCTCAGCCAGCTTTGTATTGGCGATAACGCTGTCAAGATGTGCAGGGAGTGTGCTGTCCAGCTTATAGTAAACGCTGTAGTGGTTATTGCCGTAAAGAGCAGGTATAAGAACTACGATAGCCGCTGTAAGGAATATCCATGAGTTCTTGACGATGAATGAAGATGTGCGCTTGAAAGCAGGTAAGAAATCCTTGTGTGAGGTCTTTGCTATAGCCTTGTCAAAGAGAAGTATCATTGCAGGGAGCACTGTTACACAGGAGATAACGCCGCATACAACGCCCTTTGCCATTACGATGCCAAGGTCAAGGCCAAGTGTGAATGTCATGAAGCACATTGCAAGGAAGCCTGCAACTGTTGTGAATGAGCTTCCCACAACTGATGTGATAGTAGCCGCGATAGCGTGTGCCATTGCGTCCTGATTGCTGTTCGGGAAGTACTTCTGCTGTTCCTTGTAGCTGTGCCACAGGAATATCGAGTAGTCCATCGTAACGCCAAGCTGCAGGACCATTGCAAGAGCCTGTGTTATGAACGATATCTCTCCAAGGAGGATATTTGTGCCGAGGTTCCAGATTACCGCGAAGCCTATGCTCAGCATAAAGAATACAGGTATCAGGAACGAATCCATAGTCACCATAAGCACGATGCTTGTGAGTATCGCCGCGATGACCGCATATATGAGCATCTCATTCTCTGTGATATTTTTCATGTCAAGGGTTATGGCAGACATACCGCTGACGAAGCACTGATTTGAGGCTATTCCTCTTATCTCCTCAACAGCGTTCAGTGTTGAGTCCGCCGATGTGGTATCGTCGAAGAATACCGCCATCATGGTGTTGTCGCCCTTGTTGAAGAAGTCGTAGATATCCGCAGGAAGTATCTCCTTCGGGATAGTACAGCCTGTCATGGACTGGTAGCAGACCACATTTGAAACGTGGTCGACAGCGGCTATCTTATCGGCAGTCGCCGCCACGTCCTTGTCGCTCATTCCCTCCACCATTACAAGGGAAAAGCCGCCGTTTCCGAATTCATCTTTCAGGATATCCTGTCCCACCATAGTGTTTATATCCTTTGGCAGATAGGATAGTATATCGTAGTTTACACGAGTTTTCAGATAGCCCATTGCCGAGGGCAGAAGCATTACCACGCCGAATATAAGTATCAGTACGCGGTGCTTGGCTATCCATTCACCGAATTTCAGCATATTATCGATCCTTTCTTTATGATTTTACGAGCATATATTGAAAGTCCGCCAGCCGTTATACCTTTAGGAGAATAATCTTAACTGCTTTGGGAAAGGAAACAGAAAGAGGAAATTGCTCGGCGGACATTCAATATACGCCCGTTTATCGTTGTTATTACATAGTATATTACAAAAATGACCAATAGTCAACCGCAAAAATATTAAAAACTGACTTCTGGTCATATTTTTGTATACCTGCACAAATACGGCTTGATTTTTTCGTGACCGTTAGTCACTTTTATGCCCTTGACAGGCTCTATTTTTCGGGCTATAATAAATACAGCGCAAAGTTCAGAGTTGAGAATTGAGAGTTGAGAGTTAAAGTGTTCACTCACATTATTATGAAACTCTCACCATAAACGACTCTATAATTTTCAACTCTAAACTCTCAACTCTTAACTAAATCCAAAATTGCAAAGCGATTTCGGATTTGCAGAAAGGTGTGTACTAATGGGAAAGGTCGATACAAACAAAAAGCTCAAGGAAAACTCACTGCTGAAAACTGCATTCGAGTTCTTTACCACAAAGGGCTTCAGCAAGACTTCCATAACAGACATCGTCAGTAAGGCAGGAGTTGCAAAGGGCACCTTTTACCTATACTTCAAGGATAAATACGACATAAGGAACAAGCTCATATCCCATAAATCCAGCCAGCTTTTCAAAAAAGCCATAGCTGACCTTGGGGACAAGCTGGACGCTCTCCCATTTGAGGAAAAGATAATAAAGGTCAGCGACCATATCATAAATCAGCTCAACGAGAACCAGTCCCTGCTCACATTCATATCCAAGAACCTGAGCTGGGGCGTATTCAAGACAGCTATCACCTCGCCTGTTTCAGACGACGACGTGGACTTCTCCAGCATATACGAGAAACTCCTTTCGGAAGCTCCCAAGGGCATAAAGGACCCCGAAATAATGCTGTTTATGATAATCGAGCTTGTGAGCTCAACCTGTTATTCGGCGATACTCTACAAGGAGCCATGCTCCCTTGAGAAGCTCAAGCCCTATCTGTACAATAATATGAGAATGATGATAGCACAGCATGAGGGGAATACGAAGTAAGTAGTAAATAGTAAAAGGCGAACCGAACGGTTCGCCTTTCTTTTGTAGGGGCTGATTTAGCGCGTAATGTTCTTCGCCCATTTATACTTCATGTAATGTTTGTATACAGCAGGTATTTTCACGAACTCGTCCAGAGTTAGTATGAATGCTACTGCAAGAACGGGTAATTTCAGCAGGAAAGCCGCTATCATACCCATGGGGACTACCACGCACCAGAGCGTCACAATGTCACATATCATGCCGAATTTCGTATCTCCGCCGGCAGGGAAGATACCGCTGATAACAGTGGAGTTCAGCGCGTTTCCGATGATATAGTAAGACGCCATGAACATCATATACTTCAGGTAATACTGCGCCTGCTCGTTGAGAGTTATTACTTTGAGGATAAACGGCGTCAGCGCAAGTATGACCACTCCCGAGCCTGCACCGATAAGAAGTGAAAGCCGCACGAATTTTCCGCCAGCCTTTTTGGCTTCGTCTATCTCGTTCCTGCCCAGCATACCGCCGATAACTATGCCTACACCGGCGGCAATGCCCCAACAGAGGCTCGCTATCATGCTGCGGACTATGCTTGCTATGGAGTTCGCCGCTACAGCGTCGCTGCCAAGTCTGCCCATAATGACCGAGTACATGGTGACACCGCCGCCCCAGCCAAGCTGATTAAGCAGAAGCGGCAGGGTATATTTTATGTAGTCTTTGTGCAGAACGGCTTCATTAAGGTGAAAGAGCATACCCACGCGCAAAGGCGGACATTTGCCGCGAAGCATTACTACAAGAATAAACACGCACTCAAAGGCTCTCGCAAGGACTGTCGCCAGAGCCGCGCCCGAAATGCCCATTCTCGGAAAAGGTCCGATGCCGAAGATAAGCAGCCAGTTCACCACAATGTTGAATATAACGGAAAGGCTGCCGATAAGGGAGCTGAGCCCTGCGCAGTCGCAGACCTTCATAATGCCGAAATACGCCTGTGAGAAGCCTGCCAGTACGTATGACAGCGCAACGGTGCGGAGATAAACTCCTCCGAGACGTATCAGCTCGGACTCGTTGGTGAAGAAGCGCATGATGTACTCGGGGAAGAACAGCGCTCCCAGAGTAAAAACAGCTCCCACAAGGAGAGAGTAGCGCATTGTAAGAGCGAGTACCTTCTCGACAGTGGTGTGGTCATTTTTGCCCCAGTACTGAGCCGCAAGGACGTTGCAGCCCGATATGAACGCCATGAAAAACAGGCTGTACACAAAGGCAACCTGACCTGCCAGCGACGAAGCCGACAATGAGTCCTGATCCATAAATCCCAGCATAAAGGCGTCCGAAGCCGATACCAGCGACATCATGAAATACTGGAAAGCTATGGGCGTTACTATGGTGAATAATTTTTTGTATATACTTTTATCTTTCATAAATCTCCTTTTTCTTATGTGGCGATTATATTACTTGCCGAGCCCATGAATGGGATTCCAAAGGGACTTTGTTCCTTTGGCAGAGTCCAGAGGCAGCGCCTCTGGTGGGGTGTGGGGCAAAGCCCCACAGTTACAAAGCGCTCCGCAAGGGGTGAATTCAAAAACAGTCCGGTGGACTGTTTTTGAAGAGGGGACGCCCTGCAAGAGAGGGCGTCCCTTAACGGGCGGATAATATCCGCCCCTACATTAGGTCATTTGAGGTTATTTCGTAAGGCACGGACACACACTGTGCACCCCTACAAAATGACGAAAAAGCTGCCGCACATCTGTGCAGCAGCCATATTGCTTATTAAACAGCAGCCTTATCGTTTTCGGGCTTTGTTTCCTCAGCCTTATCAGGTACGCTCACCTTTTCGATATCAGCGCCCAGCGCACGAAGCTTGCCCTCCATGCAGTCATAACCTCTCTCGATATGGTAGATATCCTCTATCTCGGTAACGCCGCTTGCAGCAAGTCCTGCGATTATCAGCGCAGCGCCTGCTCTCAGGTCGCAAGCCTTTACGGGAGCTCCCATAAGCTTGCCTGTGCCCTCGATAAGAGCAACCTTGCCGTTTACTGTGATATCTGCGCCCATTCTTCTGAGCTCGTCAACATAGCGGAAACGCTGTTCCCAGATATTCTCGGTGATAATGCTTGTCCCCTCTGCAAGACAGAGAAGCGTAGCTATCTGAGACTGCATATCAGTAGGGAATCCGGGGTGCGGAGCTGTCTTGATGTTGGTCTTTACAAGAGGACCGTCAACCCATACTCTGATACTGTCGTCGAACTGTTCTATGTTCACGCCGATCTTTTCAAGCTTCTTTGTGATCGACTCAAGATGTTTCGGGATTACGTTCTTTATGAGCACGTCACCCTTTGTAGCGGCAACTGCGACCATGAAAGTGCCTGCCTCTATCTGGTCGGGGATAACAGCGTAGGTAGTACCGTGGAGGTGCTCGACGCCTCTTATCTTGATAACGTCTGTACCTGCGCCCATGATGTTAGCTCCCATAGAGTTGAGGAAGTTTGCAAGGTCAACGATATGTGGCTCCTTAGCCGCATTCTCGATGATTGTGAGTCCCTCTGCCTTTACAGCCGCCAGCATAGCGTTCATAGTAGCTCCGACAGTGACAACGTCGAAGAATATCTGATTGCCGCTGAGCTTATTTGCAGTAAGGTCTATCATGCCCTGACTGAGACTGTAATTCGCACCGAGAGCTGTGAAAGCCTTTAAATGCTGGTCGATAGGACGGTCGCCCAATGGACATCCGCCGGGCATGGAAACTCTTGCCTTATTGAATTTTCCGAGGAGCGCTCCAAGGAAATAATACGAAGCACGCATCTTTCTTGCATACTCATAAGGTACGCAGAACTTATCTATTGTAGTAGGATCGATCCTGTAGGCGTCCTTGCCTATATTCTCGACCTGTGCACCCATTTCTTTAAGGATCTGGATACAGATTCTGACATCGCTGATGTAGGGCACATTTTCTACGATACATGGTTCATCTGAAAGAATAACTGCGGGAAGAATAGCTACAGCCGCATTCTTGGCACCGCTTATTGTGACTTCACCCTCAAGGCGTCTTCCGCCTTTTACAACAAACTTATCCAAATATTTTCTCTCCTTATTTTTCGGGTATCTTTATCTTTTCCCGAATTTCTTTCTTTTGTTCCCCGGCATAAGACGCCGGCAATTTACACAATTTGGGATTTTGCTGAATTATTAGTTTTTATCGTAATCGGAAATATCAAAGCGGACGGGCTCGTCCTTATATTCCGAAACCTTAACGTACTCTATGGTAACGTCCTTGGTTGGCTTACTGCTGTCGTCTACCTCAACGTTCTGGACATCGAATACGATATCAAGTCCGTCGAATACCTGACCGAAGATAGTATAATTTCCGTCAAGCCACGGAGCGCCGCCGTTCTTTGAGTATATCTCCTTTTCGTTTTCGGTAAAGAAATAACCGCCGTCTTCCAGCTGTTTTATCTGGTCTGCGTCATACTTCTGACCTGTAACGATGTAGAACTGACTTCCGCTTGAAGCAGTAGAGCCGCTGTTTGCATATGCAACAGCTCCTGCGGCATGGATAAGGTGAGAATCTGCACCGTCGTCAAAGCCCTTTTCGTATATGGACTCGCCGCCTGTACCGTCGCCCTTGGGATCGCCGCCCTGTATCATGAAGTCCTTGATAACTCTGTGGAATGTAAGGCCGTCATAATAGCCCTTTTCAGCGTGTTCAAGGAAGCTTGGAACACCCTTTTCCGCATACTCGGGGAAGAGCTTTATCTTTATCTCTCCGTCATAGCCCTTGAGCTTCATGGAAACTACCTTTTCGCCCTCTCTCGGAGCTGTAAAGTTGGCTATTGAGAGATTTTCCTTGCCTGTAGCCTGTCTGATAGCCTCGCCGTCGAACTTTTCGTACTCGTCGAGATACCAGTGTATATCCTCGCCGTTATACTCGCCTACAGTAACGGATTCAACGATAACGTCCCTGAAGGGCTTGCTGCTCTGAGCGTCTACCGCTACGTTCTGTACCTTGAATATAACATCGAGTCCGTCGATGACCTGACCGAAAACGGTATAACCGCCGTCCAGCCACGGCGCACCGCCGACCTTTTTATATATAGCCTTTGCGTTGTCGGAGAAAGCATATCCTGCCGCCGCAAAGTCCTCGAAATTCTGATCTGTCGGAACAGTGCCTGTTACCACATAGAACTGGCTTCCGTCAGTAGCTGTTCCGCCGCTGTTTGCATAAGCAAGAGCGCCTGCACAGTGGATAAGGTGGGGATCCGAGCCGCCGTCAAACTTGCCGCCCCAGACGCTTTCGCCGCCCATTCCTGTTCCCTCGGGATCGCCGCCCTGAATCATGAAGTCCTTGATGACTCTGTGGAACTTGAGTCCGTCATAGTAGCCCTTTTTAGCCAGCTCAACGAAGTTCTCGACGCCCTTGTCCGCATATTCGGGGAAGAGTCTGAACTTTACGGCACCGTAATCCTTGATATTCATAGTGATTATGGTATCGCCATTCTGCGGAGCTGTAAAATTGGCTATATCGACGTTTTCTGCTGTAATGGGCTCTGTTGCCGCCTCTGTAGTACCGATCTCGGCAGAGCTCGATGTACCCGAGGTGTCAGAAGCAGAACCGCCGTTACCCTTGGTATTCTTGCCGCATGATGCAAGAGACGAGAACACAAGAGCCATGCAGAAAATACCTGCAATGATTCTTCTAAACATGATTTCACTCCTTGAAAACGTGAAACTATATGATAGTATGTTCAAAACAGAACAAAAAAACTATGCATTAACTTATACTTCAACTTATATATTATACACCACAAAAACCGTTTTGTAAAGAGTTTTCATAATTTTTTGTATTTTTCAGACAATCAAAGCGGTTAAAACATGGTGATTTCTTCCTAAAAGCAACGGTATACGGTTACTTCTTGGCTTCTTCCTTTGCTTCTTCGGCTGCGGAATATGTGCCGATAGTGACGGTTTTTATCTTCACGTCCTTTACGGGGACTTTATAAACGCCCATTTCCTGCGCTTCGAGACCTGCAAGCTTCTCGACAACGTCCATGCCCTTATAGGTCTGACCAATTACTGTTATCTGCTGTGAGAAATTTGGAACTCCGCCGTGCTCGATAAAGGCGTCGGCAAGCTTTTCGCTCTCGGAATAGTCCTTGAGCTCCTTCTTGAATTCGTCGTTGAATTTCACGGTATTCAGCGTCATAAAGCGGCTTCCGTTGTAATATGTGCCGCCGCCGAGGAATTTCTGTTTGAAGCTCTTCTTGACAGTGGTATTCATGGCAAGAACAGCTCCCTTGAAAGGCCATAAGTCCTGATGAAGCTCTCTCTCCACCAGCTCGTGGGAGTTGTCGTTGGCACTGCCGTTTTTGTTGGGAGCTCCTGCCGCAGAATAAACGCCGCTCTCCGAATGGAAAACGTAGGTGCCGTTATAATAGCCCTGCTTTGCAAGCTCCGTGAAGTTAGCCACGGCGTTGGGGGAATACTGGGGATAGAGCACGAAGCGGTATTCTCCGAGGTCAGTATCCACGATAGCGATAGGATCGCCGTCCTTCGGGGGATCAAGCTGTACCAGCTTCATAGTCTCGGCGTCAATGGTGATGTAGCTGTTGTTGCGTGCCATAAGGGTATTGCTGAGCATTACCACCAGTGATGTAACGCCCATTATAAGAGTAAATATTAAAACGAGTCTGACAACATTGTTCTTTTTCAGCATAAAATAGTCCTTTCCTAAGCATATACCCCTTTATTATAACCAAAACTCCTGTTTTTGTCAACCATTTACAGCTATTAGCTGTTCACCCGTCGGTTCATATCGTTTTTCGGGCGGATAATATCCGCCCCTATAAGCTAAAAAAAGTGGGCATTTGCCCACTTTTTTACATATCATTTCGATTTTCCAGCGCCTTGAACAGCGTTACCTCGTCGGCATATTCAAGTATACCGCCCACGGGAAGTCCGAATGCAAGCCTTGTGACCTTTATGCCCATAGGCTTTAAAAGTCCTGCTATATACATCGCCGTTGCGTCGCCCTCTACAGTGGGATTGGTAGCCATGATGACTTCCTCCACACCGCCCTCGGCTATCCTCGCAAGAAGCTCCTTTACGCGGAGCTTATCGGGAGTTATGCCGTCCATAGGGGACAGCAGTCCGTGAAGCACGTGGTACACGCCGCCGTACTCTCTGGTACGCTCAAAGGCTGTAACGTCCTTGGGATTCTCGACTACGCAGATAACGCTCCTGTCGCGCTCGGGATCGTCGCAGATAGGGCAGATGTCCCTCTCCGTGAGATTCTGGCAGCACTTACAGCAGTGAACGTTTTTCTTTGCGTCGATGAGCGCCTTTGCGAAGTCCTCCACCGCCTCGGTATCCATTGACATTACGTGATACGCAAGTCTCTGGGCAGATTTCATGCCGATACCAGGGAGAGAAGCGAACTTCTCCGCCAGTATGACCAGCGGCAGAGCGTTATGATCCGCCATTCTTTATCAGAAAAGACCGGGGAGAGATACTCCGCCTGTGATCTTGCTCATTTCAGCCTCTGTTGTAGTCTCAACGTTGTTGATAGCTTCGTTTACAGCGCTGATGATGAGGTCCTGAAGCATATCTATATCCTCGGGATCAACTACCTCGGGCTTGAGTGTGAGAGACTTGATAGTCTTCTTGCCTGTGATAGTTACTTCAACTGCGCCGCCGCCGGCTGTAGCAGAGAACTCTCTTCCTTCGATATCTTCCTGAAGCTCAGTGATCTGATCCTGCATCTTCTGAGCCTGCTTTATCATCTGGTTCATGTTCTGAGCGCCGCCGCCGTTGATATTCTTAGGTATTCTTGCTTTCATTTTAAAATTCTCCTTTGAAAATAAAGTTTCTTAGTTTTATATAAAGCAAAATTATTTTTGCTTATGAACTTGATCTGCGCAGAACGCCGAGGCGGCGTTCCCTACAAGGCTTACTGATTCTCCACCGCAGTCTCTATCTGGCTGTCCATAGCCTTTTTTATAAGGCTCTCGGCGAGGTTTTTCTGCTCCGCAACAGTTGTGGCGCACCTTGCCTTGATTATGAAGCGCTGTCCCAGCACGTTTGCGATAGCCGCGCCGAGGGAATTCGCGTTCTCCTTGACCTTGAAAAGCTCCATAAAAAAGCGGTTCTGAGCTGTGATAAAGATGTAGTTTCCTGATGTACCTGCAAAAGAGCCGTCAAGGCTTCCTGCAACGGCAGGGTTGATATTCCTGAACTCGTCGAGGACTTCGTTCCAGCGTTCGCAGGGGATAATGTCCTCGGGCTTGAGCTTCTTGATATCAATGGTGGGAACAATTTTCTCGTCCGCAGGAACGGCGCTTGCTTCAAGCACCTCGGGCTTTTCCTCGGCAGGCTTGCCAGCCGCGGGAACAGCTCTCGGGACGGTGTTTATCTTATCCTCCAACTGTTTTATTTTATCATATATTTCAGAATTGTCAATACTTTCTGTTGTATTCTTTACATTTCCGCAGAGCTTAATGAGGGACATCTCGAACTCTACGCGCTTATTCATAGCCCTTTGCATACGCTCGCGGCACTCCTGCAAAGCTGAGAGCCTGTCCATGACCGTAGGCAGGTCGGACTTTTCTGCGATAGCCTTTAAGCGCTCCAGCTCGTCGGGCATACAAACTATGAGCTTGTCTGCCGTATCGGGAGAAGCCTTTATGAGCATGACGTTTCGGAGCTGTGTTATGAGCTCCTCGCAGAGCCTTGTAAGGTCTTTCGACATATCATAGAGGTCTGCGGTTATGGATAACGCCTTTGGAGTATCGGAGTCCGATACAGCGTCAAGCATATCATAGAGGTAGTCTCTGCCAGCGATACCTGCGGCATTGGAGACAGCCTCGGCGTTGATGACCTCTGCGCACACCGAGCACTGGTCAAGAAGGGATACCGCGTCACGCATACCGCCGTCGGCAAGCTTTGCTATCATAGCCGCGCCGTCCTCTGTGAGGTTCAGCTCCTCCTGCTGAGCGATATAGCTTATTCTGGCGGCAATGTCCTCCGCCTTTATCCTGCGGAAATCGTAGCGCTGACAGCGTGAAACGATAGTTGCAGGTACTTTGTGTATCTCGGTAGTTGCGAGAATGAATTTCACATACGGAGGCGGCTCCTCCATGATCTTCAGCAGGGCGTTGAATGCGCCTGCGGAGAGCATATGCACCTCGTCGATAATGTATATCTTGTATGCGCCGCGCTCGGGAGTATAAACTGCCGCGTCGCGCAGGTCGCGGATATTGTCTACGCCGTTGTTTGAAGCCGCGTCTATCTCAACGATATCGGTAAGAGCTCCGCTGTCTGCGTCGCGGCAGATGTCACATTCGAGACAGGGATTGCCGTTTTTCATATTGCGGCAGTTGACGGCTTTTGCAAGGATACGGGCGCAGGTGGTCTTACCTGTACCGCGTGAGCCTGTGAAAAGGTATGCATGGGCGGTCTTTCCGCTGATTATCTGGTTTTTGAGAGCTTCTGTGGTGTATTGCTGGGATATGACGTCGTCGAAAGTCATTGGTCGCCATTTGCGGTAAAGCGCCTTGTACACAGCCTTTCCTCCTTTACAGTTTTTTGATGAATTCGTCCTTTTGCAGGGCAACCGTGCCCTTGTAGTATTTTATGAAGTCCACGGGATTGTCTATATTGTGAACTATCGCCAGCTTATAGAGCTTCTCGGCTTCCTCGTAGCGTCCGAGGAGCACGTTTGCGATAGCTGCGCCGCCGAGAGCGTTTGCGTAGTCCTCATGACGCTCGATAGAATCGTTGAACCATTTGAGAGCGGACTCGCCGTCGTATTCCTTTAAATAGACGTTGCCCATTTCACAGCGGAGCTTATTGCTGTATTTGTAGTCTTTTTCGTCCATGAGCCCCTCATAGATAGCCACAGCACGCTTTGGATCGCCGTTTATGGAGTAGCACCGCGCTATGAAAATAGGGAGCTCGGGAATATAGAAGCCGTTCTCCTGCGCGTTTTTATAGCATATTATAGCGTTGGGATAGGCGTCAAGGATATCGTAGCACCGTCCGCGGTAGAACTCGTTTACGGCAGTTTCCTGCTTTGAGAGGCTGTTTTCCTCTCTGCCAAGGTCTGTGAAAGCCTCCAGCGCCATGCGGAAGTTGTTCTTGTGGAAGAGATTAAGCCCCTTCTCGAAGCGCCTTGACTTGCGGTTTATACCCGTAAAGGCGTTGCCGATGAGGTCGTCGTCGAACTGGTGGAAAATGCTTCTTTTGAATCTGATTATCTCGACAAATGAAAAGCCTATCCATTGCAGGAGAAAAATGACCGCCATATACATGGCCACAAAGGAGAAGGCAGTTTCTTTCTCGCCGAAAAATATCATTGCGGTGAATATTATCAAGGATAATACAAAGGAGGCTGCAAGAGCCTTCGGGATACTGCGCCAGAAACACAGCAGGACGCGCCTTGTCCGTGCTGCCAGTATGGAACGGAACATTCTTATCCCCCCTATGAAAGAAAAATTCCGGAACATAGATGTGCAGGCTTGCTGCGGCACACAACACGCACCGCTTAATGCTGCTCGGTCTCCCGCCTGACATGGTTCACGGGGTCTTGTTGCACAGGGCCCACACATCTATATTTCGGAATTTCACACCCGTTTATACGAGCAGACGATGCTCTTTTAATATGATATCATAAATGTGGGACTTTGTCAAGCAAAAATTATAATTTTAAATTGAGCCCATAACCAGAACTAAGAACTAAGAACTAAGAATGTAGGGGCTGGCGTCCCCGACAGCCCGTCAGTTCCGTTGCAATTATGGGACGTCGAGGACGCCGTCCCCTACAATTGGTTTTAAATGACCAATTGCAGCCCGTGCCTGACGAAACAGCTCAAAAAAACAATGCAAACCGTCGGGCGAACGCTGTTCGCCCCTACAATGGTTTCATTAAGTCTTTCCGAGATTTGCGGACTGCCAAAGGCAGCCCCTACAAGCTATAGGCTCGGGCGGATATTATCCGCCCCTACTATGCACTAATCACTAACAACTAACCACTCAAAAAGCGCAAACTTTCAAATATTATGGGATTTATTGACATATTTCCGCCGCTGTGGTATACTAAAGGCAATTACTGCAAAAAATACCGAAAGGAAAAGACCTAAATGTCTCCCGAAAAACTATATATGGTAGTTCCCTGCTACAACGAGCAGGAGGTGCTCCCCGAGACCTCAAAACAGCTCAAGGCTAAATATACCGCCCTTATGGAGCAGGGGCTTATCTCCCGTGAGAGCCGTATCGTGTTCGTCAACGACGGCTCCGCAGACCAGACATGGAGCATTATACAGGAGCTCCACCGCACCGAGCCGCAGTTCTTCTCGGGCATCGACCTCGCCCACAACAGCGGTCATCAGAACGCCGTTCTCGCAGGTCTAATGACCGTCAAGGATATCTGCGATATGTGCATTACCATGGACGCCGACCTACAGGACGATATCAATACTATCGACGAAATGGTCAGGAAATACTACGAGGGCAATCAGGTAGTATACGGCGTAAGAAGCGCCCGTGATACCGATACTTTCTTCAAGAAATTCACCGCCGAGGGCTTCTACAAGTTCATGAAGGTCATGGGCACGGACGTTATCTACAACCACGCAGATTTCCGCCTTATGAGCAGCAGGGTGCTGCAGGAGCTGGCAAACTTCAAGGAAGTGAACCTCTTCCTCCGCGGAATGGTGCCGCTCATCGGCTTCCAGAACTGCAAGGTCTACTACGAGCGCCATGAGAGAGCCGCAGGCAAGAGCAAGTACCCTCTGAAGCGTATGCTCTCCTTTGCTGTCAACGGAATCACTTCATTCAGCACAAAGCCGCTGAAGCTCATAACAGGTCTGGGACTTATTATGTCCGCAGTCAGTATAATCGCCTTTATATGGGCGTTCATCACGAAGATAGTGGGCTTTACCGAGCACGGCTGGTCAAGCACCATGTGCTCCATATGGCTCATTGGCGGCTTGCAGCTGTTCTGCCTCGGTATCATAGGCGAGTACATAGGCAAAATTTACGCCGAGGTCAAGCAGAGACCACGTTATATCGTCGCGGAGTTCCTCAGCGATGTGAATGAAAAGGAGAAAAAATAACAGCGGACAGCAAAAAAGGACGAACCGTGGTTCGTCCTTTTTGTTTATCTCAATATCCAACTGATTGTGCGCCATATTCGGCTTGTTCTGGAGTATATCCTTCAAATTCAAGCTGATGAATAAGTTCTTCTCTTGACATAGGCATTATATCCATATAGCTTTTTGCTGATTCTGCGGCTTCGGCAAACCAATCTGCTCCACAATTATCTGCACCATAAACTGCATCTTCATGTGGATATTGTTCAAATTCCAATTGATGAATAAGTCCTTCGTAAGAAAAAGCCATTATACTGATATAGCTTTTTGCTGAACTAAGAGCATTTTTTTGAGATAATGTTTCTTTTGGTTTAGGTGGTTCTGTAGGTTTAGGTGTTGGCGGTTCAGTAGGCGGAGCGGTCGTTGTTGCTTCTGTGGGGGCTTCTGTTTTAGGTAAAACTGTTGTAGGCTTTTCTGTTGTGATTTTTGTTGATTCCTCTTTTGTTGTGCTATCTTTTTTTACAGAAGTTGATTCAACTATCTTATCAGTGCTTTGAATTGTTGATTCTGTCGAAGTTTGCAATTTTGACGCTTCACCCATTTTGGCGAGCCCTCCAGTCACACCACCATCAAAACAGCCGACATTGACTGCAAAGGCGCAGCACATAAGAAATGCCCCTAACATTCTTACAATGGTTTTTGATGTTTTTTTCATAACAGGATACCCCCTTATTGTTATTTTGTAATATCATTATATCATATAAATTCCAAAATTGCAAGCAAAAATTACTTGCAATTTTAAGTATATTATTCACAAAAAATATAATGTATTATTTAATTACACTGTTGAATTTGGAGTGAATAATAAAATGTTTGAAATTAAGAAGCCCTCATCGTCGAATAAAACGATACGAATGCCCGATACACTTATCGAGCAGCTTGAAAAGCTGGCAGGAGAGCATGATATCTCTTTTAATCAGCTTGTGGTTCAGTGCTGCGAATACGCACTGAAAAACATGGAGCCCGAGAAAAAGTGATTTTTCAGATGACATTTATTACTTCGGGCTGATGTAAGCATCAGCCCGAACAAGGCTTTTTTCTCCCTACCCCCTTGACAAACAGCAAAAACTGTGCTAAGATAATGTACATATTATAAAAAACGTTGATGAGGAAGGCTTTTCCGATACCGTTTCAGAGAGCAGCCGCTTGGTGCGAGGCTGCACGGTCAGGATATCACAGCACACCGCCTCTGAGTACGCCCAATAAGCGTCGGGAGCTCCCGTTACAGAGCACTTGAGATACGGAGAAAGCTCCGTGTGAATCAGGGTGGAACCACGGTGTATCATCGTCCCTTGTGCCTAATACAGGCGTGAGGGGCGTTTTTTGTTATCTTTTGCAGGGGAGGTGAGATATTGAGCAATATCAGCTACAACAAACAGGAAGAAGCCTTTGAGCTGCCTTATAAGCTCTGGGGCGAGACCATGACTGTCCGCTTCTACGTGGACGACGAAAAGCAGATAATGGATAACCTTTCCTCTATCGCAAAAAAGCTTGCCAAGCTGGACGGCAGCCGCCGTCAGATAGCGGAGATAATAATAGACGAGGGCTACTATGAGGGCTCAGATGCCGACGCTCTTGCGAAGCTTCTGGAGCTCCGCAACGTCCATATAGACCTTGACGACGGAGACGTCATCGTGTGCTTCGATACGGGCACAAATGACGGATATATGCAGAATTTCGTGTACGTCGAATTGTTCGCCGAAATGTTCGAGATAACAGGCTGGGCGGATTGATATGGACAGACCGGTACGAAAAGATATACGCCTCGATAATTACGATTATTCCCGTAACGGCGCATATTTCATTACCATTTGCACCAAAAATAAAATGTGCATTTTCTGGGATAACAACGATAAATATAAACCAATTGCGGACAACCAACCGCCAATCGTAGGGGCGGCGTCCCGCCGCCCGCAAAATAACGATAAAAAAATACATTTATCCGAATATGGAAAAATCGTAAAAAATGAATTGAATAAAATTCCGACGATATATTCAGATATTGTTTTTATTCCCAAATTTGTGATCATGCCTAACCATGTTCATTTGATTCTCGTTGTTAATAATGACAATAATAACGGGCGGCGGAACGCCGCCCCTACAGTATCGAGGATAATGAATCAATTCAAAGGCTGTGTTTCACGGCAATCTGGTTTTTCCGTGTGGCAAAAATCGTTTTACGACCGTGTATTGCGGAATGAATGGGAATACCGCAACGCATGGCAATACATCGAAAACAACCCGATAAATTGGGAGAATGATGAATTATTCTGCAAGGAATAACAGTCATCACACAATTGATACGATAATTATGCATTACGCATTATGAATTATGAATTAAATAAAAGGAGAGATCGACATGATCAAATTAACATTACCTGACGGCAGCGCACGCGAGATCGAGGCTGCACAGTCAGCCGCAGAGGTCATCAAGGGCATAGGCATGGGACTTTACAAGGCAGCCTGCTGTGTAAAGATAAACGGCGAGGTCTGTGACCTCCGCACCGTTATCGACAGCGACTGTCAGTTCGAGGTATGCACCTTTGACTCACTCGACGGCAAGAAGACCTTCTGGCACACAGCTTCTCATATCCTTGCACAGGCTGTAAAGAGACTTTACCCTGCTGCAAAGCTGGCTATCGGTCCTGCTATCGAGAACGGCTTCTACTACGACTTTGACCTTGAAAAGCCTTTCACTCCCGAGGAGCTGGAAAAGATAGAGGCTGAGATGAAGAAGATAGTCAAGGAGGGCATAGAGCTTGAAAAGTTCGAGCTTTCACCTGCCGACGCTATCGCTAAGCTGAAGGAAATGGACGAGCCGTACAAGGTAGAGCTCTGCGAGGAGCACGCTGACAAGGGCGAGCCTATCTCATTCTACAAGCAGGGCGAGTTCATCGACCTCTGCGCAGGTCCTCACCTTATGGACACAGCTCCCGTAAAGGCATTCAAGCTCCTTTCATGTACAGGCGCTTACTGGCGCGGCAACGAGAAGAACAAGATGCTCAGCCGTGTATACGCTATCGCATTCCCCAAGGCTTCACAGCTTGACGAATATATCAAGATGATAGAGGAAGCAAAGCTCCGCGACCACAAGAAGCTTGGCAAGGAGCTCAGTCTCTTCATGTTCGACCACACAGCTCCGGGTATGCCTTACTGGCTCCCAAGAGGCTGGAAGCTCTTCAATGCTCTCCTTGAATACTGGAGAGGCGTTCACGAGGATCACGGTTATACCGAAATTTCAGGTCCTGTTCTCTCAAAGAAGGAGCTCTGGGTAACATCAGGTCACTGGGACCACTATCAGGACGGTATGTTCGTTATCCCTGCTGAGGAGGACAACGAGGTCTACTGTGCTAAGCCTATGAACTGCCCTAACGCTATCAAGGTATACATGAACAAGCAGCGTTCATACAAGGAGCTGCCCCTTAAATTCAATCAGGTTGACGTTATCCACCGTAAGGAGAAGTCAGGCGAGCTCAACGGTCTCTTCCGCGTTCAGCAGTTCAGACAGGACGACGCTCATATCCTCGTAACAGAGGAGCAGATAGCTTCCGAGATAAACGATATCATGGATATCGCTACAGAGATATACAAGACTTTCGGTCTGGAGTACAAGGCTGAACTGTCCACACGTCCCGACGACTACATGGGCGATATCAACGTCTGGAACAAGGCTGAGGCTGACCTCAAGGCTATCCTTGAGGAGAAGTACGGTCCCGACGGATACGAGCTCAACGAGGGCGACGGCGCATTCTACGGTCCTAAGATAGACCTCAAGATGAAGGACGCTATCGGACGTGAGTGGCAGATGGGTACTATCCAGCTCGACTTCCAGCTTCCTCTCAACTTCAAGATGAAGTACATCGCTTCAGACGGCTCCGAGAAGCAGCCTGTAATGATACACAGAGCTATATTCGGTTCATTCGAGAGATTCATCGGTATCATCACCGAGAACTTCGCAGGCGCATTCCCGTTCTGGCTCTCACCAATGCAGGTAGGTATCGTTCCTATCAGAACAGACCACAACGACTACGCTAAGAAGGTAGCAGACCTACTCAAGAAGAACCACATCAGAGCAGAGGTAGACTACACCGACGACAACATGAAGAACAAGATAAGACGCTTCAAGGACTACAAGGATCCGTATGTTGTCATCATCGGCGACAACGAGGCTGAAAACGACCTTATTTCTATCAATATCCGCGGAAATAAGCAGCTCAAGAACATTCCGCTGGATAAGTTCATCGAAATGTGCAGAACTATGAACGAGGAGCACTCTCTCGATATCATAGACACTCTTTGATAAGCAAATTAAGGGGCTGCCGTTAGGCTGCTCCCCTTAACGGAAAAAGCGGGCTACCGAGCCGTAAAGTAACGGCTCATATTTGGTAACCTGCGATTCCGCCAAAGGGGGCTCCCCTTGGCAGCCCCTGCTTTATACAGAATTATCATGTACAGGGCGGATTTTTTCCGCCTGTAAATAAAAAATAAATGGAGGGATATTTATGAACGAGCTTTGCATGATAATCAAGGACATGGTAATACCTAACTTTATGAACATAAGGACTTCACTGCGAACCTATGACCGTGACGCGCTCTGCTGCGGAGCTCCCTGCTGGCGCTGGGCTTATCACGCTATCCATTCGGCGGACAAGTGGTTCATAAATCCTTTTGTTTACGATGAGCCGCCTTTCCATGAGGAGGGCATGGACAATCCCGATAATCCTACATCGGTAGTCCTCTCCGATGAGCAGCTTTTAGAGTACCTCGACGCTGTTGAGAAGAAAACTCTTGACTACCTCGATACCCTCACAGACGATATGCTGTATGAGAAGCCCGAGAAGTCCCGATATACACGCATGGAGCTGGTGCTGAGGCAGTTCAGGCATATCTCATTCCACACGGGTATGCTCAACGGTCAGACAGCTCTTGCAAAGGGACAGTTCCCCATGTGGGTTTCCGAAAAGGAGAAATACGTCGATGACGGCATATTCTTCGGAAGATACCGCGCAGGAACGATAAAACTGTAATTGGGACTCATCGGTCATCTGAACAAAAATAACCTGCCTGTTATCAAACAGGCAGGCTTTTTTTCGTTATTCAGCAGTAAATCTCAGCATATTCCATGAACGCGGAACAAGTTTTACCTCGCTGCTTATTTCCTGCTGTACAGGTGAGACCGCATCAGGCTCATCTGCACTGTTAAAGCGTTTCATATCATCGTCTGTCAGAACTGTATGGGATACCAGTCTGTACCCCTCAAATCCGTTGAGTTCAAGCTCACAGCTCTCATCAGCCGAGCGGTTTACCGCAAAAAGTGTGATATCACTGCCGTTTGCCGCAGCGATACAATCAATATACGGCACATTGCTGTGATTCTTTGTGTCATAGGTGCCGCAGTCGCAGACAGTACGCAGAGCCTTTCCGCGTCCGTTCACCGAACAGTGAAGGAAGGGATAATAAATGGTCTGCATCCAGAGTCTGCCGCCTGTCTCGGTCATTATCGGTGCAATTACATTGACAAGCTGTGCAAGACAAGCTATCTTTACTCTGTCGCAGTGGCGCAGGAGCGTTATCAGCAGACAGCCTACAACAAGCGCGTCCTCGACGTTAAAGATATCCTCTAAAAGAGGCGGAGCTATCTGCCAGCGGTCAACCTGCTTATCCTGCTCCTTGCTGTGGAACCAGATATTCCATTCATCAAAGGCAAGCATGATATCCTTATCTGACTTCTTTTCTGCTTTTATCTCGTCGCATATATCAGCAGTATCTATGATAAACTGCTCCATATCCATTGACGACGCAAGGAAATCCGCGGTGTCGTCATCTGTATTGCCGTAGTAGCTGTGCATGGAAAGATAATCCACATGGTCGTAGCATTCACGCAGTACAGTCCGCTCCCATTCGCCAAAGGTAGGCATGGTCGGAGCTGAACTGCCGCAGGCGATAAGCTCTATCTCAGGATCGGTCAGCTTCATCAGCTTTGCGGTCTCACAAGCGAGACGCGCGTATTCCTGCGTAGTTTTGTGACCTATCTGCCATTCGCCGTCCATTTCGTTTCCGAGGCACCACATCTTTATCCCGAAAGGCTTCTCAAATCCGTTTTTCCGGCGCATTCCTGCATAATATGTATCCGTGTCAAGGTTGCAGTATTCAACGAGGTTTCGCGCCTCGTCAGCGCCTCTTGTACCGAGGTTCACTGCCATTATTATTTCAGCACCTGCACGCCTTGACCATTCCTGAAACTCGTCGATGCCGATCTCATTGGTCTCGATACTGTTCCATGCAAGCTCCAGCTTTCGCGGACGCTTTGACCTGTCACCGATACCGTCCTCCCAGTTGTAGCCTGAAACGAAATTTCCGCCTGGGTAGCGTACAACAGGCACCTTCAGCGCTTTCACAAGCTCCAGCACGTCCTTACGGAAGCCCATATCGTCAGCCGTCTCATGTGTCGGTTCATAGATGCCGCCATAGACCGCGCGTCCCAGGTGCTCGATAAAAGAGCCGTATATACGGGGATCAATATCACCGATAGTATCCAAGGTATTTATTGTTATTTTTGCTTTCATAGCTTAAACTCCAGATCTTATTACGTAATTCATCATAGCACATAAGCTGTCCGTTTATATTGAACAGTATGCTTCATCAATACCCCAAAGCACGTTTTATCAGCCCTTTACAGCGCCTGCTGTAAGACCGTCAACGATCTTGTTGGAGAATGCGCAGTAAACTACTATAGTAGGAATGAGAGCGATCACAATAGCCGCAAACATCTGCGAATAGTTGGTAGCGTGCGGTCCGACGAATTTTGACAGCGCTACGGGAAGCGTCTTCTTGGCGTCATCTGATATGAATACCATAGCCATAAGAAGCTCGTTCCAGTTGCCAACGAAAGTCATAAGTCCCGTTACAAAAAGACCTGTCTTACTGAGGGGCAGACATATTTTGAAGAATATCTGGAAGATATTCGCGCCCTCCATACAAGCGCATTCGATAAGCTCATTGGGAAGTCCCTTAAAGAAACCTGTCATAATGAATATGGTTATCGGAAGTGAGCAGGTAAGATAAGGAAGTATAAGTCCTAAAAGTGAATTTGAAAGACCTAATTTTGAAAATCTTGTAAAAAGCGGGATAAGTACGCAGTGTACAGGTATCATCATACCTGTAAGGAAATATGTCATTGCAAGCTTTGCACCCTTCCAGCGCAGACGGGCAATGGCAAATGCCGCCATAGAACCGATTAGAGAGCTGAGCACCAGAGTGACAATACATATAATGAACGAGTTAAGTGTGGATATTCCAAGCTTTCCCGCTGTCCATGCAATGGAATAGTTTTCAAATGATATTTTTTCGGGAAGTGCAAAAGGTGCGGTAAATATCTCTTTATTGGTCTTGAACGATACGTTCAGCACCCACAGAAGAGGTAATATGTAGGTCAAGCATATCAGTATCAGGAACACGTATAAAGCTATCTGTATACCCGATGTCTTTTTCTTGGAGGTCAGATCCGATTCAGCTTTATATACTTTTGAATAGCTCATTAGACTATACCTCCTTACATCTCGTACTGTTCGGTCTTTACGACCTTATTGATAAACAGTGTTACCAACAGACAGAGTATAAGCAGCACTACGCCTATAGCGCTTGCATAGCCGTATTTGAAGTACTTGAACTGCTGATAGAGGTGAGTCGCAAGGACCTCTGTTTTGTGGTTCGGTCCGCCTGTAGTCATATTCCATATAAGGTCAAAGAACTTCAGCGAGCCTATGGCATTGAGAGACATGGCTGTAGCAACCATGGGCTTTATCAGAGGAAGTGTTATGTATCTGAATGTCATGGGCTTTGTACAGCCGTCGATATAGCTCGCCTCCATGAGAGACTTGCTTATGCCTGATATCTGAGCCATGTAAAGCATCATCGACTGACCTACGAACTGCCAGAGGGAAACAAAAGCGATCATCCACATAGGTAGAGGGATAGTGCCCTTTGTAGACATCAGCCAGAGAGGCGGATCCTCAACGCCCCATTTTATAAGGAGCTGATTGATACCGAGCTTAGGTCCGAATATGAACAGCCACAGCAGACCGAGAGCTGCTGATGAAAGTACGCAGGGGAGATAGATTATGTTCTTGAACAGATTTCGTCCTTTTTTGATGTTTGTGAGGATAGCTGCATAGATAAGACCTACGAGAAGCTGTGACACACAGGAGAAAACGAGGAAAAACATCGAGTTCTTGAGGGCAATGCCGAATGTCTTATCGTGAAGCAGATTCTTGTAATTATCAAATCCGATAAAAACAGGTTTTGTCATGCCTTTATACTCACATAATGAATAATACACCGACTGAATGATCGGTATAAAAAGCACCAGTGTGAACAAAAGGAAAGCAGGAAGCATGAAAACAAGGAGTGCTTTCTTGTTTCTAAGCATTTTTTCCATACTGGAACAACTCCTTTCAAAAATACTAAGGGTAGAATATGCTGAAAACAAAATAGGGGCGCAGGGTTCGCGCCCCAATATGTTTTCGGAATTAGTCAGAAATTACTTTCTGCAGTTTGCTTTGTAGTAATCCTCCATATCCTTCGCAGCCTCTGCCGGCTTCATATCGCCGAGGAATACAGCAACCATGGTATCGTCGAAGTGAGCGCCTGTCTCAGTTGTAGGAAGTGACTCGTTGTAGAAACCGAATGTGCCCTTTGCCTTGCCGAATACGTCCATAACGTATGAGAGCTGCTTAGGAGCTACAGCTTCGTCATACTGAACCTTTGTTACAGGGATCTTACCACCCTTTTCAGCAGTGTACTTCTGAGCTGTATCGTCTGTGAAGTACTTGATGAGAGCTGCTGCGCCGTCAGGATTCTTTGAAGTTGAGCTCATGCAGAGTGAGTCAGACTTAGCGATGATCCTGTCAACGCCGGGGAACTGGAATACGCCGCACTTGGACTCAAAATCAGGGTTAGAACCGTTTATCTGACCGATTACCCATGAACCCTGAATAAGGATAGCAGCTTCCTCGTTGTAGAAGTTAGCTGTAGCAACGTCGTTTGTATCACCTGCTGCTGTTTTCTGGAAGTACTTGGATAAGTCAACAAGCTTTGTTGCAGCGCTCTCGAGCTTGCCGTCCTCCCATGAAGCAGAACCGTCAGCCAGCTTAGCAAGCTCTACGCCTTCAGCCTCACAGAGATAACCTGCTACCATTGAGAGGCACCATGCAGTACCTGCGGAAATAGTGATAGGTGTATAGCCTGCGTCCTTAAGCTTTTCGCAGGTGTCTATCATCTCGTTCCAGTTTGTAGGAACCTTAGCGCCTGCCTTCTCAAACATCTCTGTATTGTAGAAGCAGCAGGCAGCTGCTGTGTTAAGCGGAACAGCATATATCTTGCCGTCGTATGTCTGCTGTGTGAATACAGCGTCGCTTGTGAATGTATCCTTCCAGCCGTCCTTGTTGAGGTAATCATCAAGGGGAGCTGCAACGCCGGGCTCAACATAGTCTGTGAGCTGAGGTCCTGGGCTTACGATGAATACGTCAGGTGTGTCGCCTGCTGCAACAAGAGCATTGAGCTTATTATAGTATTCTTCAAGGTTTGTGGTGATAGGCTTTACATGATACTTGCCCTCATAGTCCTTGTTGAATCTCTCGATTGTCTCCTTGTAGCCAAGTGAGATAAGGTCCTCGGTAGCATCGAGGTCATCCCAGAACATCCATGTGATCTCCTGAACGCCGTCGCTTTTTCCTGATCCGCTGCCGCCGCCGTTGCCGTTGCTGTTTGTAGAAGTGCCTGTTCCGCCCGAGCTGTTACCACAGCCTCCAAGTGTAGTAGCGAACATTGCTGCTGTCATAAGTGTTGCTAAGATTCTTCTTTTTTTCATTTCTCTTACCTCCTGGTTAAGTGCCGCATGATACATATATAAATAATTTTTTTCATATGCCTTACGGCAAGTTTTTATGGTTTTACTGAATGTGAATTGGCATCTCTTTGATGCTCTTTGTAAATTTTACCATATTATATACAACTTGTCAATAAATATCTGTAATAAAGGCAAAAAAAGATAAACAGGCAGAAAATTCCATGTAATTATAGCAAAAAATGGTTAGAAAAGCCCAAAATTTAACCGCTTTGTAACGCTTTTTTAATAAAATTTACCCTATATTTTAATAAAATCTCCACCACAATTATACATTCCCGACAATAATATCATTCCAAAATGAACGAACCGAGGGATAGCGAGCAGAGGTCTGAGCTGCCTTTTTCCTTGAATGTGAACCATATAGCGTTCACTCCGTCGGGTATCCTGATATCGGCAGTGTATCTCGTCCATACGTTGCTGTTCTCTATCGCTATCTCGCCAAGCTCCTCGCCGTCCCATGCGGTCTTGACGGCGAAAACGCCGTTGCCGTAGCCGCGGGCGGTAATACTTACCTTGGTGACGCCCTTGCAGTCGAAATACTTGAAGCCTATATTTGTACCGTCTTTGATATTATAGATGTAGCCTGTCTCCTCATCGCCGTCCCTGCCGTCCTGCACTATACGGGGCGCATTGAGGTCGCCGATATAGAGCTCAGGCTTCCTGCCGAAGATATTGCAGGCGATATAAGCAGGATATTCGCCCCTGCCCTCCAAAGGACCGCCGTTGAGACCGCAGGAGGTCATCTCAGCCTGCTCGAAGCTTCCGTCGGCATTGAGAGTGAGCTTCTCCGCACAGCCCTGTCTTGAGAACCATGTGCCGTTGGTATGTCTGTGATAGAAGATATACCACTCGCCGTTTATCTCGATAATACTGCCGTGATTGTTTGCACCGCGGCTTGCAGGCATATCCGCAGGCTTGTAGGTATCTATATGCAGGTCGGTGTTGCTGACCAGCACTCCGCCGTATCTGAAGCCGCCCAGCGGTTCATCGCTGACAGCATAGCAGAGCTCGTGCATGACCTCGGAGGAATATATGAAATAATACTTTCCGTTCACCTTGCGTATGGACGAAGCCTCGAAAAAGGCGTGTCCCTCGAACACGGTGCCTGCACTGTAACAGGTGCCCGGAACTACGACCTTCGGCTCGGTGATGACAGTCAGCATATCCTTATCCAGTGCGACTGCCTTTGCGCCTGTTCTGGACTTGTCGCCCTGCGGACAGAATCCGCTGTACAAATAGGTCTTGCCGCCCTCGGTGATAACTCCCGGATCGAACTGTGGCTCGTCGCCCTCTCTTTCTCCGAGACGGGTGCCGTCGGGATAGCGGACATAGCCGTAGAACTCGTACTTTCCCGCAGGCTCGTCACATACCGCAACAGACATAACGCCCACCTTGTCAAGGACATAGTAGAGGTAGTATCTTCCGTCGGGACCGACTGTTACATCAGGTGCATAAAGGCACATATGACCGTCCTTGTTGAGCGGATCGGCGTTTCTGGGATAGATAACTCCCTCATAGCGCCAGTTGCCAAGGTCGTCAATAGGTGCTGACCAGCAAACATAGTCGCCCATACAGAAAACATAGCCGTTCCAGAGGTCGTGAGAGCCGTAAATATATACACGGTCGCCGAATACATAGGGCTCGCCGTCGGGGATATACTCCCAGCTTGGGAGATAGGGATTGAATGCCTGTTTTTTACTCATAATATGCCTCCTTATTTCGTTTTGTCCAGCAGGAACCTGACAAGTCTGCTCTGCTCGATTGACGCCTTAGCGCCGTCACTGGTGAACAGCATTTCACTGCGGTCTGCATCGGTATAGGGATTCCACTGTGGAAGCTTATTCCCGTTGATATCAAAACCGTTGGGGTTCCCCGTCTTTATGAAATTAGCCCAGTAATCGCACATCTGCCTTGCAAGGTCGTAATGCCTGCCCTCAAAAGGTCTGGTGCATTTTGCCAGCGTCTCAAAAAAGAACCATAGGTCCACCGAATGGAATGTACCTGCGTTATCTTCTCCAGGGATATCAGGGATAAAACGGTAGTAATAGCAGTTTTTCGGCTCATTCTGACTGTTTTCGCCAAGAAAAGCCTCTTTTGTCCCAAGCTCGGGAGCCGAAACAGGCGCATAGCCGTATTCCGTCCTGACTCTGGCTTCTGAAAGCGCCAGAAACTCCTCAGCCCTGCCGCCGAAGTACTCCTTTGCCTTTTCTGCCAGCCCGTCATCATCTGACGCATTGATGAACTCCATGAATTCGTCCCCTGTATTGCCGCCCATAACGGGTACACGGATACGTGTGCCGTTTCTGAAAGCCGCCATGGGGTCCTGTGTGCAGAAGTGCCCGTCCTGCACTATGGTAAAGAACATCTCGCCTTTATTGCGGAGTTCGGAATACTTGCTGCGGATATAGTCTGCGTCAAGACGCCTTGCCTCTTCAAGTGTCTTTACGCCCAGATACTCAAAGAGCCTTTCGCCCTTTTTGCCTGCCTGTTCAGGGCTCTGTGGCAGAAAGAAGTCATTGACCTCATAGGGCGAGCCGAACATTCCGCTCATCACCACAGCCCTCTGGAAATCGCCCTCGTTGTCCCTGCAAGCCATTTGCGCCATTACACTGCCGCCGCCTGCGGACTGTCCTGCTATGGTTATATTATCGGGATCGCCGCCGAAATTGGCGATATTACGCCTAACCCACCTGAGACCTGCCTGCTGGTCGAGACTGCCGAAATTACAGGGAGCGTCAGGCTGCTCCCTTGTCAGCTGAGGGTGGCAGAGAAATCCAAAGGCGCCAAGGCGGTAATTCACGGTAACTACGACGATATCCCGTCTTGCAAGGCGTTCGCCGTCAAACTCCATTTCGGCGGTATAGCCCCACTGAAAAGCGCCGCCGAAAAACCATACAAGTACGGGCTTACGCTCGTCTGCGGACTTTGCATTTGTCCATATATTAAGGTATAAGCAGTCCTCGCTCATGAGTATCTCGGAGTCTACGTGCCATTCCCGGCAGTATATATCGTCGCCTACGCCGGGGGTATCCTGAACGGATATGGGCGCAAACTCAAAGCATTCTCGGACGCCCTGCCAGTTTTCGGCAGGCTGCGGAGCCCGCCAGCGGTTCTCTCCCACAGGGGGAGCGGCAAAGGGTATGCCCTTGAATGAGGTTATCCTCGGGTCTGCTGCTGGCAGTCCGCGCACCTGTCCGTTTTCGGTATTTGCTGTCCTTAGCATGGTATCATCTCCTTTATAATAGAATTGCTCCTGTTATACTGAAAACATTTTAACATTAAAAAGTAAAAATTGCAATACAAAACGTGCGCATATCTGACCAATTTTTAATCCGACAGGCTCATGGAGCTGATAAAACAACAAAACGCCGATATTCCCGAGGAAATATCGGCGTTGATATTGATTGTCCTGCTTATTCGTCCTTTTTATCCTGCTCTTCAGCAAGCTTGTCAAGGTCTTCAAGCTTTTCGGTCTTGCCATTTTTTCCAGCCTTTACGAGGACTTCATTGATATCTCCGACAAGTGCGATGATATCGTTGATGGACTTATTGATAGTCTCTGAGCTCTCGTTTGTGGTGGTAACATTATCATCGAGGGCGCTGAATGCGTCGATAGTTGTTTCAAGGATAGATGTGAGCTGTGATACGCTGTCTGCGTCCATAGTGGAGTTATCGTTACAGAAGGTAACAACGTTTTCGAGAAGGTCCTTAACTACGGCAGCTCTCTCGCTGGTAGCTGATGTGGACTCGCCGATATTCTCCATATTATCGGTAATATTTGCAACATTCTCCTTGAGCTTGTCAGAAAGTGCGAGAACTTCCTCGGTTATCTCAGCAAGCTTCTCGTTCTGTCTGTTCAGTACGGAGTGTCTTGCAAGGAGCACAGACTTCGCATGAACGATACAGTTATCGGGAGTATTGAGACCTCTGTATATAGCGATAGCCATATCGCGGCAGGTGTCATATCCGCAGGCATGACAGTCGTAGGAGCGCTCCTCCTCGGTATGCATACCCATTTTCTCGAATATAGGCTGGAGCTGATTGATATTCGGGATAGGTGACGGCATAGAGGGCTTGTAGTTTCTCAGGAAGTCAGCCACGCGGAGCTCGTCATCGAATTTCTTGAAGAGCTTGTCGTCGCCTCGTCCCATGATACCGCCTGACTTACGGCGGCTCTTAGCCTCGTTTTCGATAGCTCTCATAGTTGTCATAGCGTCGAAAACTGTCTGCTTTGTGCCCGAAGCAGGTCCGATATTACATCCGAACTCACATGAGAGAACGTCGAATATTCTCGGGTGCTTTGACTCAGGCATTCTGCTGTACATCTCTATTTCGGAATAAACCTTGTGTACGCCCTCTGAGTTGGTGATGTTAAGGTCGGGATCGTGGAGCCACATATTGTCTCTGAGTCCGCCCGGACGCGAGTAGATAGCGCCCATCTGTCCCTGAGGCTCGTCGAACTTATACTCATAGTCCTCAGAAGTATCTATAGGTATATTGATATCGTTTCTGTCGAAGTATTCAAGGAGCTTCTTGATAGTAACGTTGTACTCAAAGAGCTCTGTATCCTGCGACTCATACTTCTCAGCGATACATGGAGAAATGAGAGCGATAGGATTGTTTCTTCTCAGGTATTTCTTTATGTAGATAGCACTGCACGCAACAGGGCTGTGGATAGGGGAAAGGTTCTGTAAAAGCTTAGGCTGGTACTTCTCTACATACTTTACGATAGCAGGACATTGCTGAGTAACGATATTGCCTATCTTGTCCTGATCCATAGTTCTGATATGAGCCCATGTGCAGATATCAGCACCAAAGGATACGTCGAATATAGTACAGCCCTGCTTCTTGAACCAGTCAAGAACGCCCTTCCACTTTGTAGGCATAACTGTCTTTATAGCAGGAGAAGCCATGATTATGAGCTTTTCCTTGATGATATCGGAAATACAGTCGTCGGTATCGTCGATATAGTCTCTTGCGCCGTGAGTACACTTCTTTACGCACTCGCCGCAGCCGATACACTTGTCATGGTTTACCATGGTTATGAAACGTCCGTCCTCAAGCTGCTTTACGATATTAGCCTCGGGAGCTGGACATTCTCTTACGCAGGCATTACAGCCGACGCACTTTTCTGGTTTTACAATGATCAGTTCACTCATATTATATAAACTCCTTAAGACATTAAAAAATCAAACCGCTTTACTTATTCTTGATAGAATTTGCCTTTGCAGCCAATGCTGCAAGGTCAAGCTTGCCGCCCTTTTTCTCGCCGTTCTGTGGTTTTTCGACGTTATCCCCTGCGGCATTATCCGAAGTTTCCTTTTCGTCCTTATCATTCTTGTCGTCCTTTTTGCCGCCGATAGAATCAGCCATCTGCTTGAGCTTATCCAGCTCTTCCTGCTTTTTGCGCTTATCCTCGTCGTCATGTATCTTTTCTGAAAGGCTCATTGGTCTTTCGGGTATATCAGGCTGTACAGCCTCGGGTATCTTGAATACGGGAACTCCGCCCTGTTTAAGAGCCTCCTCCGTCTTGTTAAGGCAGTCGTCAGCCTCTACCAGCTTTGTGATGCCCATATTGCGGAAGCCTTCAAGGGCATCTCTTACCTTGCCCATGTGCATTTTGAGGGTATTTACGTCCTCGAGCACAGAAGCTCTCAGGTTATTTGAAGCCGCGCTCATCTGCTCGGCTTTTGTCTGTGCCTCTGCGATAGTCTCGGCAGCAGTTCTCTCTGCCTCGAAGATTATCTGCTGAGCCTCTACGTTTGCGTCCGAAACGATATTCTCAGCCAGCTTTTTTGTCTGGAACTCTATTTCCGCAGCCTTAGCCTTTGCAGTGCCCTCCAGCATGGAAGATGACTTCTGCGCCTCAATGAAAACATTGCTCAGTGCCATTGCCTCGTCCTGAGCCATAAGAGCTGCGCACTTTGATTCGGTAGCCTTGAGCTTATCTTTAAGGTCAGCTATCTCTCCGTTAAGGTCTTTTACCTGCTGGACATATTTCTCATTCTCGTCGTCAGTAGCCTTGAGCTTCAGGTTAAGGGTATTATTCTGTACCTGTACCTGTGTCAGCTTTGCGCGCTCCTCTGAAAGCACAGTTTCAAGAGCCTTTTCGGGTTCGGTGCCCTTTCTGTAAGCTTCAAGCAAAAGTTTTGTCTCTCTTAGCTCGTTTCTCAGGTCATGCACCTGCTCGTTGAGGTACTCCATGCGTCGTATAACAGATTCTTTTTCATATCCGCCGAAAGTGACTGTTTTAATAAATCTTGTTTCTGCCATATCAATATCCTCCTTGAACCACCCGACCAAAACCTAAGTCTGCGCACTTATCGAGTATGATATAGTAATATTATACACCAAAAAGACAATATAGTCAATAAAAAAACTGCACAAAAAACAGGGCGGTTTTATGTAAACCGCCCAATATATGTCAACTGATGATCTGTTTTTGGCTTTTAATCGTCTTCTCCCAGTATTTTCTGTACCTCTTCATTATAATATAAGCCCAGATCGAAGAGCTTATCTGCCTGTTTGCGGGTTATAATGCCGCGGTCGGTAAAGACGAACTGTCCGTGCTGACGCTCCTTGCCGTTCCACGAATCTATTACCTGCAGCCAGCCCTTTTTATCAAGGGCAGTCTCGGGGAATTTCATATCGGGATAGAATTTCTGAGCTATCATCTTGGCGCATTTTGCGTGATTGGTAAATGCGCAGGAGTAGGTATCGCCCTCGGGAGATATCCAGCCCAGCTTGAAATCGGGAGAATTCTTGGCAAACATATCCTCAAGCTCCAGCGGAGACTCCTTGTCTGTTTCCACCACCTGCAAAAAATGGGGATCATTCTCACGGAATCTGAAATAGCCGCCTCTGCCGTCGAAGACCACGGGGAGCTGTTCCTCGGTTATGATATTCTCAAAGCCTGTGCCTTCAAGAGCTTCTAAAGTATCAGCGTACTGATAGCAGTACTTTCCCGTAGCCGATCTGTACACTGCGAACTTTTTCACTCTTAACACCTGCCTTTCTCATATACCCGTGTGTATATTTTACCACCTTTCCAATTATATGTCAATCTTTTTTACCCCAAAGGCGCAAAAAAAGCGGCTGTCATTGCTGACAGCCGCCGTTTTTACTATAATTTTAGATGTTCATTACAGTAGTTATCATGTTACCGCCGTTCATCTTAGCGTTTCTCATAGCTGTATCGAGCTTAACGAGAACGGAGTTGACGTTGAGGCAGTCACCCGGCAGGTAGTGGTAAACAGCGCCTGAGCATGGAAGCTGAACTGTAAGGTTGAGCACCTCGTAAGGGCTGCTCATTACACGCTGGATATTCTGTGCAATACCTGTTGCCTGGCTCTCTGAGATATTCTTGTTGAATACGAAGCAGAACTCGTTACCTGTGATATTGTATATTTCAGCAACATCGCTGAACTCCTGCTTGAGTCTCTCAGCAACAGCTGCGAGGTACTCATCACCGAAGTCATAGCCGTAGGTATCGTTGATGCTTCTGAAGTTATCCATATCGAATACAGCGATCTGGAATCTGCCTGATTCGAGTCTGTCGCTGATATCATTATCAAGAGCATAACGGTTCTTCATACCTGTAAGAACGTTCATAACAGCAAGGTCGCTTGCCTTCTGACGTGTATTCTTGAGCTTTGCATCGACCTCTGCAAGTCGCATCTCTCGCTCTTCCAGCTCTAATCTTGCCTTCTTTGCTCTTCTTGCGAACAGCCATACAGCAATTTCACCGAGGATAGCAACTATCATCATAACAGTCATAAGGATATATGACTTTGCGGTATTCTTCGCATTCATCTTAGCGGTATCCGAATTAACGATATCGATAGTAGATGTAAGCATCTCGGAAGCCGTGATCTGAAGTGAATAGAGGTCAAAGTTCATGACGTCTGACATAGCATTCTGGTCGCCGGACTCGATAGTGCCTGTACCGAGAGCTTCAAGTCTCTTCTTGTAGGTCTCGATCATAGCCTTAGCGTAGCTGTATCTCTTTGTAGCCTCAGGAGATATGCCTTCTATTGACTCGAACTGCTTTTCAGCGTCCTGAATATTTGCATACAGACCGTCTGTCTGAGCGATAAGAGCCATAGGGTTGCCGACGCCTGCGGCAATACTGAGTGAGTTTTTGTTAAGCTCTGAAAGATAGCTGTTCATTCTGTTGAGAGAGTTGTTACTCTTTGAAACTCTCTGTGAGGTTTCAGCGTTGCTCCAGTAGATGTTCTCAACAAGGAACGTATTGATTACATAAATGACAGCGATAAGGATAGCAGCGAAGATATATCCGCCTGAGCCCTTTTTACTTGAAAGTTTTGCCATACTTATCCACCTCCATTAATATTTATCAGGATACAGGAGAAGCTGAATGTAATCATCGTTCATGTTTCCTGCATTTACGAATGTAACACCTGTATCCAGCTGAGGAGCTGTGCCGCCTCCCTGAACGTGCTGCTTAGCGTATCTTACACCAACGTAGCCGATGATGTATGGGTTCTGAAGGATAACACCGTCAAGAACGCCTCTTCTGATGTAAGCGAGCTCTTCCTCGTCGGAGTTATAGCCAACAATTGTGATCTTGCCTGAAAGACCAAGCTCTTCAACAGCTGCACAAACACCCAGTGTTGTGTTTGTATTTGTTGCGAAGAGGATAGAGAAGCCGTTTCCGTCAGTGCCGAGAAGCTTTTTTGTTTCTTCCTTTGCTTCTTCTACTCTTGCACAGCGCTCTGTCTGTACAAAGCTCTTCTTGATCTGAGCCAGCTGACGCTCGCCGTCAGCCTTTACCTCTGCCTCGTGCTGTGCAACAACGCGCTCAGCCTTTTCGAGCTCTGTGAGGTTCTCTTCATTTACTTCAGCTGCCTGAGCTGCATTATCGCCTGCCTGAGCATTGCCCTGTGCTGCTGCCTGTGCACCCTGTGCTGCTGCCTGTGCGCCCTGTGCTGCTGCCTGTGCACCCTGTGCGCCTGCCTGTGCACCCTGTGCGCCTGCCTGTGCAGCTGCTGCGCCATCAACACCTGCGGGAGGACCGCCCTGTGCGCCTGCTGCGCCCTGTGCTGCTGCTGCGAGAGCTGCATAAGGATTCTCCTCGGGCACCTCGATGCCCTTTGCATTTGCGATATTACGTGTTAATCTGTCAGTAAAGCCCTTGATACGGTTCTCAGCTGTACCTGCGGTATGTCCTACGATACCGATCTTGCCTATACTTGCAAGGTCGCCGCCCTTGTTCTTATATGCAGCTACCGCATTCTTAGCAGCAACGGTACCGCCGTCTGCCTCTGACGAACCGATACGTGAAGCAAGCATGCTGTACATTGAAGGATCGATCTCAGAGTTGATGACAACTACCTTGATACCGCTGTCGATAGCCTTTGTAAGAGCCTCGTTAAGATCCTTTTCACTGTTAGGAGCTATTACGATAGCCTTTGCCTTTTTGTTTATAGCGTCATTGATAGCGGCGATCTGTGAAACGTAGTCGTTATCACCGTCGGCAACGGTATATACCATATCATAGCCGAATTCGTCGCAGGCGTCCTGAGCGCCCTTCTTTACGTCGTCCCAGAAACTGAGCTGCTGCTTAGTGATAACAGCGATTGTTCCGCCGCCCTGTGAACCGGGAGGGCCTGTCTGTTTCTGTCCGCAGCCACCTGTTACGAGCATTGCAGCAGCAAGTAGACCGGCTGCAACTGACTTGAACGCACTTCTTTTTTTCTTGTTCATATGCTGAACCTCCTTATTGATCAATTATACCTGAAACCGCCGCAGGATATCTGCTTGATATTCCATTTACATCCTCATATCATGGAACTAATGAGCGTGCGGCATTACCCCTGTCAGGCTATAGATTGATATCCATAACATATTCTAACACATTTTTATCTGAATTTCAACAACAATTTGTAAAAACATCATTCGCGCGATATACAAAAATATCAAATTATTTGTATGCATTTTAAACAATTTTATACGACGGGTTTATTCCACAAATAAGTATACAAATATTGGCTCAGCTAATATTGAGAATAATATTTTTTCCCGATATTACGCCCTGTAATGAACTTAAAAAATTTGCACAAATACAAGGCTAGGTTTTTGTAAAAGATAATTCAATTTTGTTTTTCGCCTTTCATTTCCCTTGACATTAAAATAGAAAAGTGTTATACTAAACGTGATAACAATATAAATACGCATATTTAACTTTGCGCTGCTATATTTTTAAGTCAGGAGGAGAGATCATGCAATGCGAGAAATGCAACGCACCACTTGACCCTAAGCTTTCTGCCTGCCCGCAGTGCGGTGCTCCTGTACCGCAGAACATCGAGGGCTTTGAAAACACTATGGAGTTTCAGCATGAGCTTAGAGCGATCGTTGTAAACGACGGCGCCAGAGCCGTTGCCAATAAAGACAGATTCATAGGTCTTCTCAGCGATCATATCCCCGATTACGACAAGGAACGCCGCTTACTTATTAATATGTATAACATGGGTGTGCTCAAGATCCTTCTCGAGGATAAGAACCACGAGATCGCTGTTATGAAAGCTAAAAGCTTTATGCTCGGCGACCTTTTCCTTGCGGAGAATGCCTCCGAATTTGTTGTCGCCTGCTTTACATATCTTCTTGGCTGGCCTTACGAATCGCACCTTAAAGTTCTCCCTGAAAGCGAGGACGACAGCGATAAGAAGACCGAGGAGGTTAAAAAGCGGCCTGTCGATATCAACGAAATGGTATTTATGCCGCGTAACGCTCTGAGATACAGACTCAGCGGAAATATCACCATTCCCGACGGCTATACAAAGCTTGAAGCTTTCTGCTTCGATAAGTTCGGTTCGCTCAGAACTATCCAGCTTCCCTCTACGCTCCTTGCTATCGGAGAATATGCTTTCTCCTCATGTAAGCGTCTGAGAGGTCTGGAGCTGCCCGAAGGTCTGAGAATAATAAAGCAGGGCGCATTCAGCCAGTGCTCAAATCTGGTAGTTGTAAAGATACCTGACGGTGTTCTTGAAATTGAGGACAGTACATTCTCATTCTGTACAAGCCTCGAGGTCATCGAGATACCGCCAAGCGTAAGCAGTATAGGCGCAGAAGCATTCTCGGGCTGCGATAAGCTCAGAAAGCTCTTCTTACCCGAAAGCATCAAGTTCATCGACGCAAATGCTTTCTCATACTGCCCCAACCTTGTTATCTACTGCATAGAAAATTCATACGTTCATAAATACTGTTTAGCCACTGGAATAAGGTTCAACCTCGTGACCTCGGCTGAAGAATATGAGCTTGACTAATAAAAGAAAGGATGAGATCATATGATAGAGCTTGAAATAGGTCAAGAGGTCGAAATGGAATTCGGCGGCAAAGCCAAAGTGCTCAGCGTTATCGGCAGCGGTGGTCAGGGTATTGTTTACCTCGTCCGCTTCAACGGTCAGAAATGGGCGCTCAAATGGTACGACATCAATAAGATGAGCAAGCCAGCCGCTTTCCGTAAGAACCTCCAGAACAATATAAATGACGGTCCGCCCAGCAACAAGTTCCTCTGGCCAAAGTACCTCACCAAGGAAGCAGAGGACGGTACATTCGGATATATCATGGAGCTCAAGCCCGAGGGCTTTGATTCTTTCGTTGATATCCTCAATACCTATAAGCTGGAGATCGATCCGCTGACAGGACGCGGAGTTAAGCGCCCTGTAAAATTCAACACACTCAGCGCTATGGTGACCTGCGTCATCAATATCGTAAACGCTTTCCGACAGCTCCACCGTGCCGGTAAGAGCTATCAGGACCTTAACGACGGAGGCTTCTTTATTAATGTTAATACAGGTGCCGTTCTCGTCTGCGACTGTGATAACATCGCCCCTGACGGAAGCAACTTCGGTATCGGCGGTAAGCCGGGCTACATGGCGCCCGAGGTCGTAAGAGGCATAGCTCAGCCTAATGTCCAGACCGATAAGTATTCTCTCGCAGTAGTGCTCTTCAAGCTTCTCTTCAGAGGCGATCCTATGGAGGGCGAAAAGGTAGTCCGCGACGTCTGCCTTACAGAGTCCTCTGAGCTTAAGCACTACGGTCAGAACGCAGTTTTCGTGTACGATCCCGATGACGACTCTAACCGTCCCGTAAGAGGTATCCACGATAACATCATCAAATTCTGGAGAATCTATCCCGATTATATAAAAGACGCCTTTATCCGTTCATTCACCACAGGCGTCAGCGATCCTACAAAGCGTATCATCGAGAACGAATGGCAGAAGCTGTTCATACGCCTTAGATCAGAGATCATACAGTGCGGCTGCGGAAGAACAAACTTCAGCTCAATGTTTATTCATCAGAATGAAAAGACATTCAAGTGCCCGAAGTGCGGAATGGAATTCGTGACTATCGGATTCAGCAACCGCGATTACCGCACACCCCTTTATCTTGGCTGCAAATTCTATACCTGCGAGATACTCCCCGAATCCGACGACTTTACAGCCGTTGCAGGCGAGCTTGTTGAGAATAAGCTCAAGCCGGGCGTTCTCGGTATAAAGAATTGCTCCGACAGACAATGGAAGGCTAAGATGCCCGACGGAAAGTTCTATGACATAGCTCCCGGTAAGGGATTCCCTGTTTGGCAGGGGCTTGAGATCGATTTTGGCGAAGTAAAAGCACAGATCTAATCTGCTTAGCCAAAGCAGTAATACTGAAAGGATGTATTAAATTATGAGCAATGAACGTGTTACAGAACCCGAGGTAAACGCAAACGCTAATCCTCTGGATGATTTCGATACAAAAGAAACTGTATCTACAGCTCCCGAGTCCGATAACAGCATTCTCGATTTTGACGACGATCCCCTCAGCGCTACAAGCGTTTCCAAAAAGAGCCTTGTAATATTCTTCCTTATCGATACATCAGGAAGTATGAAGGGAAAGAAAATGGGCGAGCTCAATACCGTTATGGAAGAGCTTATCCCCGAGATACGCAGAGTCGGCGAAGCTGATACAGAAGTAAAGGTAGCTGTCCTCACTTTCTCTACAGAGGTAAGATGGATGTACTCCAATCCTATCCCGATAGAGGACTTTGAGTGGGCAAGACTCCGTGCAAGCGGCGTTACCAGCATGGGCGCAGCTTTCAAGGAGCTCAACCACAGAATGTCAAGAAACAGCTTCCTCAATTCACCTTCACTTTCTTTCGCTCCCGTTATCTTCCTCATGACTGACGGTTATCCGTCTGACGACTATAAGGAAGGTCTCAGAGAGCTGCAGACCAACAGCTGGTATAAATTCGGACTTAAAGCCGCTCTCGGTATAGGTCAGGAAGCTAACGATAATATCCTCGCTGAGTTCACAGGCTCAAAGGATACCGTTGTTCACGCATATTCAGGCGGACAGCTGGCTCAGATGATCAAGATCATCGCCGTTACATCGTCACAGATAGGCAGTAAGAGTATGACTCTCTCTGACGATACAGGTCATGAGATCGGCGAAGAGGACGTTTTCGCTGCAAAACAGAAGCTCCTCGGTCAGCAGATCCAGGAGCTGGTAAGCACCCAGACAGACGGAGACGACGTGCCCTTCGATACAGGCTGGTAATATTTCAAAACTTCTGAGGAGGACTGAAAAATTATGTTCAACGGCTTCAGCCATTCGGTCATGGGCGCAAGTCATGAAAAAACCAATCTCGTTTGCCAGGACAGCTCTGCTTTCAAGGTGGGCGATCACTACGCTATAGCTGTAGTTGCTGACGGACACGGAAGCAAAAAGCATTTCAGAAGCCATATGGGCTCTAAATTCGCTGTTGAAGCTGCTATAGAGGCTATCGACAGATTCTATGAGGACCGCGAGGCTTTTGAGAAAAATCTTCCCGTCAATCATAAGCTCATCATTAAAAATATCGAAAAGCAGATAATCTCTAACTGGAATATGAAGATCGATAAGCATCTTGCTGAAAATCCCGTTACCGATGAGGAGAAAAGCAAATTTACTCCCGAGGAATTCGAGGCTATTCTGCCTGAGTCTTATTACGGCTCTACACTCGTTGCCGCCGTTGCAGGAGATGATTATACATTCGGCGTACAGATCGGCGACGGAAGCCTCGTAGCTATCTTCGATGACTGTAAGGCTGTTATGCCAATGGAATATAACGAATCTGCTCCTGCCAATGTTACCGCTTCTGTGTGCAACTCAAATGCTGCAAGTATGTTCAGCAGCTTCTATGCACCAAAGAAAAAGCTTATAGCTCTTTACGGCTCTACCGATGGACTCTATACGTCCTTCGGCAGCGAGTACGATTTTCTCGATTACCATACTATAATCACAAGCCAGCTGGCTAATCTCGATACCTTCAAGGAGGTCATCAAGAATAATCTGGCTAAACGTTCACGTTTCGGTACAGAGGACGATATATCCCTCTCTTGTATCTATAACGAGGAACTGCTCAACGAAAAGCTCGACGTTCTGAAAAAGAAGGTCGAAGAGAATAAACAGGCAGCTGCTGATCGTAAGGCAGCTCTGCTGAATAAAAAAGTATGACATAAGCCTTGATCTTCATAAACGCATAGGCAGCGTTTAATAAATAAAAGAAAAGTGGTGTTTTTTATGGAAATAGGTTCTTTCTACAACACAGCTAAGAATTTTGCGGAAACTCTAAAGGAAAAAAGACCTGAGCTGGTGAATTATGACGCTAATCTCTGCCTCATAATCGCTGATTCGGACGATATCTATTCGGGAGTGTCCACTGTATCCATAAACGAGGGCACAGTTGAAGAGGTTCCCGCTGAAAAGATCGCAGTTATGTCCATTATCGCTGCAAAGCACGTTATTGCAAAGCAGATGATCGTCATCTCTCTTGACGACTACAGTTATTTCAAACCTGATGAAGAGGCTCTTTCTCTTCTCGTAAATTCAAGCGTTGATAACAGCAGCTGTAAGGTAGTTCTTTCTCCCGATGAGGAAGTTATCGCTACTACTATAGTTCCTGCCGACGCAGCTCCTGATTTCCTCAGCGGCTACGACGAGTCGGAATTAGGCGCTCCTGCTGATTTTGCAAGCGGTATCGACGTCGATGCCGCTAACCCGTTCAATAAAGAAACCAATAATCAGGACGCAGCTAATTCCCTCTATGAGAATACTGAGGCAGCTCAGCAGCAGGGCGCAAGCGGTTTCCCCAATGTTTACGGACAGCAGGGTTATCCTCAGCAGCAGGGCTACCCGCAGCAGGGCGGATTCCCTCAGCAGGGCTATCCACAGCAGGGAGGTTTCCCTCAGCAGGGCTATCCACAGCAGGGCGGTTTCCCTCAGCAGGGTTACCCACAGCAGGGTGGTTTCCCTCAGCAGGGTTACCCACAGCAGGGCGGCTATCCTGCACACGGCGGTTATCCTCAGCAGGGCGGCTATCCTCAGCCAAATGCCTATAATAACGGTATGCCCAACAGTATGTATCAGCAGAATATGAACGCTGCTCCTTACAGACAGGGTTATGCAGGTCCTTCCGTTCACGGCGGAAATATGAGAAGCGTTTATCAGCAGCCCCAGAGTCAGAGCGTAAGCGTTACTCTCACCTCAAAGTCAAACGGCGAGAGTGCTTATAAAAAGAGACTCAGCAATTTCCTTGACGATGATGATACGGAATCAACAGGTGCAGCAGGCGGCGACGGTATGTCCAAGGAAGATATGCTCAAGCAGGCTAAGGACAGAAAGAAAGTCGCAAAGGCTAACTTAAACTTTAAGAAAAAAATGTGAGTTTGACCAATATTGACATATTATTTTTATAAAGGTTTAGGTATTGCTTTTTTTGTTCACATATGTTATAATTATTTTATCTCAAAAAGATAAACTTTTTCCGAAAAATCAAATCTTACGACATTTTCTGCGTGTACTCGCAGTGTCGATATATTAATCCGCGTTAAGGAAAGGGATTGCTATGAATTATTTGCTTAATATTGATGAAGCGATAGACCGAAAGTTCCTTGTGACCAAGGCAATGAGAGGTCAGGCTGACATCGGCACTATTATCCACGTAATGGACGCCGAGCAGCAGGGACAGGCTGTAATAGTCTACTACCGCGTCACAAGATATAACGAAAAATTCCACGATTATCAGGATTATACGGCAAAGTTTGAGAATCTTGCCGCATTCTGCAAATGGGCTCAGCCCGATAACTTTATCGCTCGTAATTATGAGTGTTTCAGTATCAGAGATATTCAGCACTACATCAAGGTAAAGAACAGAAGCTTTGCTTCATTCTGCTTACCTATCATACTTGTAGCTGCAATAATCATCTGGGTAGCATTGGCACTTCTGATGTTCAAGACTAATCTTATAGTCGGCGTCGTAATTGGTGCTGTACTTACTCTGCTGGTCATCGTACTGGCATTCTCACTGCTGAAAATGCAGAAGAAAAAGGAAAAAATGCGATTGTACCGTAAGGTCAGCGCAGGCTGGGGCGTAGTATTTGAATAAGCTCCGTGTCTGACGCAATATGCTTCATCACCAGAAACGTTACAACGCGCTTTCCCTTTAAACTAAAAATAAATGCCCTTTGAGGAAACTCAGAGGGCATTTTTATATTTATAAATAAAAAATGCCGCCGCAGGCGACACAATATCTGAATATTTTTTTATCTACCACAGCCTGAACCTGAAATGCCCCATGAAATCACAGGGAATAAATACAGATAAGAGATTTTTATAATCCATACCCAATTCCTCTTCTGATATTACATTTCATTTGTTCAGACTATGGCTGTAATTATTTTACTACTGTATCGTATATAAGTCAAGTCCTTTTTTGCGTTTCATGGAAAAACATCGTTTCAATCAAGGGACGCCTTCACTTGCAAGGCGTCCCTCTTTCCAAAACAGTCCACTGGACTGTTTTGGAAATTCACCCTTGCGAAGCGCCTTCGGTTTTTGGGCTCTGCCCAAACCCGCCAGAGGCGCCGCCTCTGGACTCCGCCTAAGGAACACGTCCCTTAGGAATCCCGTTCATATTCTAAATAAGCTAATTATAAACTCTAATATGCAAAAACTCCGCTTGCGCGGAGTTTTAGGGAGAAATAAACCCGAAAGAGGAGGATCGGGCTTGTATTTTTATGAACTGTGCTCCGAATACAGGGAAGGGAACGGATCACAGCCCATGAAGCCTGCAATTTTTATCTTGCACCCATTTCAAGATGCTTATAGGTATCAAGCCAGATATTTCTGCTTGTATCGTATTTGCTCTCAGGATCAAAATAGCTTGTGAACTCCGAGAGCTTATTGAGAAAGCTGTCGTTGTACTTTTTCAGCATTGAATCAAGGTTGTTTTTCCAGTCACTGAAACGCCTGCTGTCGTATCTCTCCTTCTCATAGAGGTGGAATACTGCAACCTGCGGATTATACACGATATCCACGTTATTCTTCATCATGCGGTAGCCGAACTCCCAGTCATCGACTTCCTCGCCGCGGTAGCTCTCTTCAAAGCCGCCCCAGCGCCTTATGCACTCCATAGGGATAGAGAGATTAGAGGTCTTGGTGAATATCATCTTATACTTGACCTTATCGAAGTCATAGCTGTATGGCTCAAGCATTTCAAGGCGGATATCCTTGATATAGTAATAGTTCTTCTGCTTGTCCAGACCGTATCTCTCGGGCTCTGTGAGCCAGTAGCGGATACCGTTTCCGATAAGCTCCTTTATCTCATAGTAAAATCTGTCGTTTTCCTCAAAGACCTGCTTTGTGAGACCGAACTGCATAACAGGCTTTCCAGCCTGCTTGTAGCCGTTGTAATGTCCCGAAACGAAGTTTTCGGCGGCTATCTCGTCGCCGTCAAGAAAGATGACCAGCTCACCCTCTGCCTTTTCAAGTCCGATATTCTTAGTCTGACCTGCTCTGCTGTCAGGCGCATTAAGACAGAGCGTTTTTACCTTTGTGCCGTGCTCACTTATATATTTTTCGAGCTCGTTATTATTACCGCAGTTTACGAATATGAGCTCATATTCGCTTCCGTCAAAATCCTGCTTCTCCAGTGAATCAAATAATCGGATAGTTCTGTCTGACTGATCTGAATATGGGATAATAATACTGCATTTCATGTTTTTTCTGAATTCTCCTTTTGGAATTCCCCTTTATAAGCGATATCCTGCTCCGAAGTGCTTAACGGAGCATTTTCTCTCTTCTGATAGTATTATACATCAACTATAGGTTATATTTCAAGAAAAAATCGCATTTCGTATTATTTTTCTATGTATAGCATATATCCATACCTCGTTTCTTACAATCTTTATGTCAATAATACACATATAAGGCGACAAAAAAGGACGCACAGCGTCCCTTTTCGTCATTATTCCGTTTTACTGTCTACTATGAGTGCAGGGATATTGTATCTGCCGAAGTCGTCGCGCTGATAGAGCTTTTTCTTATGGTCGTTTACCTCCTCGGCAGTTACCTCCCCCTCGTCAAGAGCAACAAGGAGTGCGTCGTCTGACATTTCCAGTATTGCGTGTATGTCAAGCTCGTCAAGATAGCCCGAGTTGTACATCTTGATGTTGTATCTTGCGATAATAGCTTCGGTGCGTGAGAAACAGAGGATAGCAAACATAATAGTGAACATTATTGAGAAGTGCTTTGCAAACTGCATATCGAACTTGAACTGCTTGATTATCACCATTACAAAGGTCAGTGCAAGAAGCACCATGAACCAGCTTGTGTACAGTCTCAGCTTTGTGAGTCCGTAATTGTCGATGTACATCACCATTTTGCTCATGGCTGTTGCTATGAGTATTATTGTGAATACGCTGATGATAATGCTGTAGAATTTGAGAGCTTTTGTCTTTTCCCTGCCTGCTTTCTTGGAGAAAAGACTCATAAAGCAGAGTACGCCGAGATTTATGAGAGCTACTGCAAAGAGCTCGAAAAAGCCCTGTCTTGCATAGTCGGCATAGGTATAGCCGTCGGGGAGATTGCCTGCAAATGCGGATAGGAAGTAGCTCGCCTGCGAGATGAAAAACAGCACATAAAGTATGCATATGGGAGTTACGGCTGTGTATACGATGAGGTTGCTTATAAAGCGCATATTGTACATAGACTGCTTGCAGCGGTTCTCGTCAAGAGTAGCAAGTCCATTGAGATGAGTATTTGTGTAGAACATACCGAAGAGATACAGTGAACATGGTATAGCCAATCCGAGCTGTAAAATGATGTTCCAGAGCTCCTCGCGGAATACCCTGTCAAATATATTCGTGAGCATACGCTCCATGCCGTCATCTGCTGACATGAGCAGAGCCGCTACTACAGCTGTCAGGGGCACTGTGATAAGAAGTCCGATAACGATGTATTTTGCATTTGAGCCAGCCTTTGAGCTTGAAAGAGAATCCGAAGTTATAGTAGCCTGCTTCTCAAAATTAGAGAAGGGATACTCGAATATAGCCTTGCAGAGAGCAAAGGGCAGGAAGCGCTCAACGGTCTTGTTGTCAGCGCCTACTGAGTATACCAGATACGCGCCTGCTCCGAAAAGGAATATCGCGTCAAGAGACTTGATGAAATTATTGGCGGTTATGGAGAAAACTATGGTAAACAGATAAAGAACTCCCGTCAGCACCTTGTTGAACCTTGAAAATTTGCATTCTTTTTTTCTCAGGTAGATTATTGCCGCGGTAATAATAGCGATGTAAAGTCCCGTTGTGATAAAGCCCATGGCGTGAAACACAACGTATCTCACAAAACAGAACGCCGCTATAAATACGAATACCGAAAGAACTACCTCAGCCTTGGAATATACGGGCTTTTCCTTGACCTTCGGCGTCACGGGCTGGGGTACATAGGGAGTCTGCGCTCCGTTGTAAATGTTGTTGTTCATGATCTTTTACTCCTTTTTTATTTTCTAAAAGCCATTTTAAGCGGATATGGCACTGACAGTAATATTTTTTTAATCCCAATGATGTAATGCTATCAGATAGCCTCCTTTTTCAAGCTCTGTTATCTTCATATCCGTACGGTAATTTACATACTTATAAATTATTTCGCCGTCTCTGCGGCTTTCATCAAGTTTAAGAGCGGCATTTACATTTTCTGCAATGAATCTCTCATAATCATCTGTTTCAAGCTCAAGTCTCTGATTTATCGCAATTAGTATACTTTCATCTGAATATCGTTTCAGTTTAACATTATCATCGACGGTTATATCAAATATCCTCTCCATGAGTGCAGTTCTTTCGGCATTAAAATGCGTATAATGTTTGTCAAAGTATTCCTTTACTAAACAGACTGCTACTATTATCAATATCAGAGAAAGCAGTAGCAGCAATTCCCGAACGATACGCCTAAGCTCATTTTTAAGTTCCTCGCTTTCCTTCATATCAGACACCTGCTATGAGAAAATAGTCTATACCGTACAGCATAAGCAATGCCTGCGCTGTTCTGTATAATGCCATTATCCTGTCTACGGACTTTGGATTGGTCTCGTCCTTGTAGTACAGCCGCCTGAAGCCTATGGGTATCAGGGCTGTGACAAATGCGACGACTCCCGCGATATTGAGCCATTCACTGCCCCCTGCACAGAGCACAGTGCATATGAGGAAATTGAACACGCACAGAGCAATATCTATGCCGTATGTGTATTTGAGTTCACGCTTAACAGTCATTGCCTTTTTCATAACAGCACCACCTTTACTTATTATAAATATATGCATAATAGGTTATGAGCTTGCCACGGTACGGCAGAAGCTCCTTCTGCTCCACCATATCCGTTATTTTCGTCTTTGCTTAATCACGTTTGAATTCCAGTATATCTCCCGGCTGGCAGTCAAGCTCGTCGCATATCCTCTCCAGAGTCGAGAAGCGAACCGCCTTTGCCTTGCCCGTTTTCAGTATGGAAAGATTGGCGGTAGTGATACCCACCTTTTCTGCAAGGTCCTGAGAGGATATCTTTCGCTTTGCCATCATTACATCAAGATTTACTACGATCGGCATGAAAAACACCCCCATTATATCGTAAAGTCGTTTTCTGACTTTATTTCTACTGCCTTTTCAAATACGTTTTTGAGGACTCTCATTATCAGTCCGAACATTACTGCGCACATACCGAAGAATGCGAATATAGTGCTCCACAGACCGAATGCCATGAGAACTGCTCCCACGCCCATGCATATCCACGATATCCACCTGAGACAGGAGGTGTTCTGTGGTATGAATACGTCGTCCCTGCTGATGTTTCTCAGGAGCACATGGAGCTTCCACAGTGCTAAGAGTGCCAGTCCGTCGCAGAGATACAAGGTCACGCACATGGGAATGAACATGGTATCACGGGAAAAAATGCTCTCGGCTTCAAAAGCCATTTCGTATCTGTACCAGTCAGCGATAGTCGGGATAAAGAATGCTACGAAAACAGCCGTAAAAGCCGCCACGACAGTCAGTATCCGCGATAAAAACAGTGATTTATCCTTGTTCCACATAAGCACGAGCTCCTTTTTATAATAATTGCAATTTCCGAAACTTTTTTCTTACTGTGACTATAGTATATCACATAAAATATCATTTGTCAATAGAAAATTATCGTTTTTCAATAATTTTTTTCTGTTTCTCATGGAGGCACAAAAAAGCTCCCGATTAACCGTGATACTCATATAAAAGTTTTATAATTATTATTGAGAGAACCCCTTTTGAAAAAGGGCTCCTCTTACGGAGGACGTCCCCTCTGTCACTGCGTGACATCTCCCCGCACTGCGGGGAGTCACTCTCAAACTCTCTCCCTAAAACTTTCGTTTTGTTTTTTCTCAGATAGGGCGCTTCATAAATAAAAAAATCCTGCAAAATGCAGGAGCGCCCTATCTGAAAAAAAACCAGATAAAAGTCTTTGGAAAGGGGTATGGGGAAGAACCTTTCTTCAGAAAGGTTTCCCCCATAATTAACTATAAGCTTCTATATAAGTATTGCGATTAATCGGGAGCTTTTTACGGGACGCCGTCCCCTGTATTTATACAGTATATCTGTGTATCAGGGCTTCTCGTCCTGACATGGGATCCTTGTTCTTGACGCCGCAGACTATAGCCTCGATAAGCTCGGGCTGCGTCTGTGTAAGAGTCCTGCGGTCAAAAAGTCCGAAGCCGTGCTTGCCGTTGTAGCCGTTGTCCCAGTATACGGGAGTGATACCGTTCTGCGCCGCTGTACCAGCCACAAAGCCGTCGTAGTATGCGCGGTTCTCGGCTATCCTGTCGGGAAACTCATTATGAGTCCTGTCTATACAGCCGAACTCGCCCATAACAACGGGTATGCCCTTGTCTATGTACTTTCTCTTGAGCAGAGAGAACTGAGCCTTGATGTGCTCCTCGTCGCCCCAGTCAGCCATATTGCAGGGATCGGCGTGACTGAGCTTTATTATTTCCTGTCCCTTTTCGCCCCAGAGGTATACCTTTTTCTTGTCGTCGCCGCAGTAGTCCCACGGATCATAGCAGTGAACGGACAGAATGAGCCTGTTCTCGTCGGCAGTATTGCTGCTGTCGTCGGGAAGTCGGAAGCCGTAGCCTCCGCAGGTATAGCTTATATCCGTGTTCCAGCCTGCAACCAGCAGCCAGCGGTGAGTATTGTTGCCACCTGTGCTGCGGACAGTATTCACGAATATCTGCGCGTAGTCGTTGATATTCTCGTAGTATTCGGGTACGGGCTCGTGGTATACGCCGTCAAAGACCTCGTTCATGTTCTCGAAGATGAGGTGCTCGTCATAATCAGCGAAACGCTGGGCTATCTGCCGCCACACTGCCGCATACTTTTCTTTGATAAATTTTTGATTTTCACCGTCGCAAAGAAGCCAGCTGCCATTGATAGTATGGTAGCCGTCGCCGTGGATATTGATAATAACAAAAAGTCCCCTGTTGTAGCAGTAATCCACTACCTCGACAATGCGCTCCAGCCATTCTGTGTCTATTTTGAAGCCGTTGCTGTCGTCAATTTTGTTAAGATAGGAAATAGGTATGCGCACTGTGCCGAAGCCTGCGTCCGCAACAGCGTTTACCATTTCCTGTGAAGCTTTCGGGTTGCCCCAGACTGTCTCGTTAGGCTCTCCGTCGAAGTTGGCTTCGAGAGTGTTTCCGTAATTCCAGCCTGCTCCCATTTTTTCAGCAATATCCGCAGCTGAGACCTTGTAATCCCCATGATATATCTTTCTCATATATAGGTCTCCTCTACTATAATGTTATAATGATTATAACATAAAAAAACGCCCCATTTCAACTGAAATAGGCACAAATGAGATTATATGCAATAAAAAAGCGGCTTTTTTGACCATGGCACTCCGGACGACCTATGGTCGTCCGGAAGTTATCAGTGATTAGTGAATAGTGAGTAGAAAAAGCAGAGTTGTAGCTGCTTCTATAACTCTCAACTCTCAATTCTCAACTCTCAACTTTTAAGCGCAACCGTCTGCGCTTATTCTATAGTCAGTCTTACAGGACAATGGTCGCTGCCCATTACGTCTGTCAGTATCTCGGAGTCCTTAACACGCTCCATAAGACGCTCCGACACCACAAAATAGTCTATACGCCAGCCTGCGTTCTTCTCGCGAGCCTTGAAGCGGTATGACCACCATGAATAAGTAACAGTCTCGGGGTAAAGTCTGCGGAAGGTATCAGCAAAGCCCGCACCGAGAAGCTCCGTGAACTTGCCGCGCTCCTCGTCGGAGAAGCCTGCGTTGCCGCGGTTGGTCTTGGGATTTTTCAGGTCTATCTCGTTGTGAGCTACATTGAGGTCGCCGCAGTAGATAACGGGCTTTTTCTTGTCAAGCTCCGAGAGATAAGCCCTCATGTCGTCCTCGAACTCCATGCGGTAGTCGATACGCTTGAGACCGTCCTGCGCATTGGGAACATAACAGCACACGAAGTAGAAGTCCTCGTACTCGCAGGTGATGACGCGTCCCTCGTCGAGGTGAGTTCCGTTGATGCCGTAGGTCACGTTTATGGGCTCGGTCTTGCTGAAAACAGCCGTTCCCGAGTACCCCTTCTTTATGGCGCTGTGAAAATATATGTGGTAGCCCTCGGGCTTGAAGTCCGCTTGGTCGGGCTGCATTTTTGTTTCCTGTAAGCAGAATATATCAGCGTCCGCAGCCTTGAAGAAGTCCTCAAAGCCCTTTTGCAGACAAGCTCGAAAGCCGTTGACGTTCCATGATATGAGCTTCATTGTTATACCTCCGAAAAAATTTCTCCGCAGCCATACCGACTGCGGAGACTTTCTTATATTATAACATAGAATTTTATAAATAGCAACTTTCTATTGTTCATTTGACTTATTCGCCCTGTATCTCTTCAAAGCTGTCCATGAACTCGTCAATTATGCTCCTGAACTCTGCTCTGTCGCTTTCATTTTTCAGCTTATAGCATGAGAATGTCTTATTTGCAGGAATTATAACTCCCTCACGGTCGATGAGACAATCCTTCACTGTTAAATCAGTCATACCGTGCTCAACCTTTGAACAGGTCTCCCATTCGAGAGCAGCAAGCTTTTCCTTAAAGCTTTCAAAATCACTTTCATTATATTTGTAGAATGTATTTTTAAACTCCGATTCATCGAAAAACTGTGCTTTATCGTCAGGTATATCCTTAAAAGCATTCAGTATATCTTCCTCAGAAACAGCTTCTCCGAAATCCTTTTTTATAAGATGCTTTTTCAGAACAGCATTGAATTCTTCAAGGTCGCTTTCGTTTTTCAGCTTGTAGGTCATACCGCTGCTGAACTGCATATAGCCGTCCTCTGCTGCAACAAAGCCGAAAGAATAGCTGTTTACATCGCCGCTTCTTATAGGCGCTCTTTCCCATTCAAACTCCATGAGCTCATAAGCAAGATCTTCTCTGCCTGTAAGAGTATATTCTTCCTGCCTGTTTTCGTCTGCTATATAATAGTACGCTTTGTCATATGGGTTGTTCTTGAAGCCGTTGCTTATCTCATTTTCAAGCTCCTTATTCGTAACCTTTTCAAACTCTGCAATAGCTTCTTCATCATCTATGAGCATATACAAAATGTCGTTAAAGACTCTTTGACCGTCAATGTAGCTATGGTAAGAAACACGCTCCTCACTTTTTACTTTTTCGGTCAGTCTCAGTTCACCATTATCAAACAGTTCAAAGCTATAGGTAACTCCTTTTGCCTTGTCATCTGTGCCATTGAAAAATATCTTTATGCCTCTCAAAGTAGATGTAAAATCATCAGCCTCTATTCCTTTCGACATATCAAAATGGTCAAGATACTCAAAGATTTTATCCTTGTCGATATTTGATTTGCTGTATATATCGCCGCTGAGGTCTTCCCATAATCTTATTTCAGCACTATAGCAGTCCTTATTAGCTTTCAGCCTGCTGTAAACCGAAGCGTTCTCGTCTGTATTTATATTTGTACTTTCTTCTGTTTTGTTGTTGATACGTGCAAGGTGATATGCTCCGCCGCCAACAGCTCCGCAGACAAGGACGAATGCCGCTGCAAGGGCTGCTGCTCTGCCGAAGCGGTGCTTTGCCGTGATAACGTCAGTACCGCTTACGCTGTCCGCATATTCTGTCGTCTCAACGGGAGCTGAGCTGAGCTTCTGCTGCATACGGCTGCGGAAATCATCTGTACACTTTATCTTTTTAAGAAGGTCGTTATAATCATTAGGTCTCATATACATAGCCCTCCTTTTCAAGCTCTGTTTTCAGTTTCTTTCTTCCGCGCTGCAAAAGCGAGCTGACCGTATTTTCATTCTTTCCCAGAAGCGATGCTATCTCCTTTACTGTGTACTCCTCAAAATAATAGAGGAATATCACCGATGAATACTTTTCGGGGAGCTTTGCTATCATCTCTCTTATCTCGTTGTCTCTCGGCGTAAACTCGCAGCTCAGAGTGCTTGCAAGAGCTTCGTCAAGGGGAGAATTTTTCATCATACGGGCGCTTTTTCTCAGGTTTTTGCAGCGGTTTATGGCTGAACGAAGCAGCCATGCTTTCATGTGCTCATCGGACTCAAAATCCTGCGGTCTTGCATGGAGCGCCAGAAAGACCTCCTGTGTTATGTCCTCTGCCTCGGTATAATTTCCCGTCATGGCAAAGGCGGTCCGCAGAACTGTGTCGCCGAATTTATTGAATGCATACAGCGCTGAATTATCATTCATGGTATTCCTCCTTTCCGTCGGAAGCGTCGCTTCACTAATATATACAATCAAGGAATGGATTTCCGTGCAATTTACGCAAAAATATCATTAACCTATGAATGGGATTTCAAAGGGACTGTGTTCCTTTGGCGGAGTGACTCCCCATAAGATGGGGAGATGTCGCAATGCGACAGAGGGGACGGACCCGATTAGGGGGCCTTGCAAGAGAGGGCGTCCCTTAAATGGGCTGTCGAGGACGCCAGCCCCTACAAATATTTTGTAGGCATAATACACACTGACGGGCGCACACTGTGCGCCCCTACAAATGTTCATTTATAATAAATATTGCGGACTGCCAAAGGCAGTCCCTACAAATAAAACAACAAAGCTCACTGATTATTCAGTGAGCTTGTTTTTATTATTTTACATTCTCGAACAACGCTACGATATCCTCTTCGCCGCGCATTCCTACTGCCTGATTTACTATCTGTCCGTCCTTTAACACCACAAGAAGCGGTATGCTGTCAACTCTGAATGCCGAAGCAAGCTCGGGCTGCTCGTCAACATTGACCTTGCCGACCTTTATCCTGTCTGCATACTTGTCGGCTACCAGCTCCACTATAGGTCCCATTTTCATGCACGGTGAGCACCACATTGCCCAGAAATCAAGAAGCACGGGTGTGTCCTTGTATAAAAGCACTTCTCTCTGGAAGTTTTCCTTTGTGATAACTACTTCTCTCATGTTTTTACCTCCTGTTTATTAAATTTCCTTTGCGTAAAGGCGGTCTGTTCCGCCGCCGTAATTGATTATGTCATGGATATATTCATATCCGTACTTCTCATAAAGTCCGGTATATTCCGTGGGTATATAGCTCCTTGTGAAGCCAAGCTCCCTCGCATATCTGTTGGCGAAGTCTATGAGCTGTCCGCTGATACGGTGTCCCCTTGCGCTCTCCGTGACGAAGATACAGGATATCCACGGGTATATATCAGGCAAAGGGTAATAGTCCGTTTTCATTATGGAAGCCATACCAACTATTTTTCCGTCCTGAACCGCGGCAAACATACACTCCCAGTCTGTGAACTCCCACGACCTGAGCATATCAGTGATGTGCTCCTTTACCTCATGCCATGAGCATTCCTCAACGAATTGCAGGAGCTCCTGAGCAAGCGGAGTGTCTTTATATACCTTGCTTATGGTCAGCATAATCAGTCTTCCAGTGATTTGTAATAGAGCAGACAATGACAGAAGCCCTCAAAATTCGGATCTGCTATCTGGTCGCGGAACTCCTTGCACATACACTTGTTTTCGGGAGTCTTCTGAAGTCTGCACGGACAGTAGCCGTCCTTCATTTTAAGTCCCTCTTTTATTCTGTCAACTACTTCTTTGTCGGGATTGAGCGTAATTTTCATAATCAGTCCCTCCTCGGGATTTTATTTCATAAGCTCCTCTGCAAGTGCCTCTATCTGAGCGATATTCTCAGCCTTTACAGCGGACTTGATAGATACTGTGGTATCTGTCCATGTGATGTTCTTGGACTTCTCAAACATAGCCTTAACGGTCTTTGCAGCAAGAGGAGCCCAGCTTCCGTTCTCGATGATACCGATAGTACGGTTCTGGTAGTTTCTCTCGGTAAGGTCGAGAATGAAGTGCTTCATGAACGGGAATATATCTGCATTATATGTCGTTGTTGCGATAACAAGCTTTCCGTAGCGGAATGCGTCCTCAACTGACTCAGCCATATCCTCTCTTGCAAGGTCTGCAATAGCAACCTTCGGGCAGCCCTTTGCTTCGAGCTTTTCCTTGAGAAGCTCAGCAGCCTTCTTTGTATTGCCGTAAACTGATGTGTAAGCGATGAATATGCCCTCGGACTCAACGCCGTAGCTCGACCATGTGTTGTAAAGTCCAAGATAGTAGCCGAGGTTCTCCTTGAGAACAGGTCCGTGGAGAGGGCAGATAGTCTGGATATCAAGTGCAGCAGCCTTTTTCAGAACGCCCTGAACCTGCATACCGTACTTGCCTACGATACCGAAGTAATAGCGGCGAGCTTCGCAAGCCCAGTCCTCCTCAACATCGAGTGCGCCGAACTTTCCGAATGCGTCAGCCGAGAACAGTACCTTGTCTGTGCTGTCGTATGTGAACATTACCTCAGGCCAGTGAACCATAGGTGCGAACACGAATGAGAGCTCGTGCTTGCCGAGAGAGAGCTTCTCCCCTTCCTTGACTTCAAGCTTGTTTGCGATTGCAAGTCCCTCGAAGAAATTGTCTATCATGCCGAATGTCTTGGAGTTTCCTACGATAGCAGTCTCGGGATACTTTTCAAGGAAGTGCTTGAGGTTAGCAGAGTGGTCGGGCTCCATGTGCTGAACGATAAGATAGTCAGGCTTGCGATCACCGAGGACTTCAGCCACATTGCCGAGCCACTGGTCTGTGAAATTGCCGTCAACTGTATCAAAAACAGCGATCTTGTCGTCAACTATCATATATGAATTATAAGCCATGCCGTTAGGCACGTCGTACTGTCCCTCAAAGAGGTCAAGCTCATGGTCGTTTACTCCGATATAGTAAATATCATTGGTTATTTTATTCATTGGTAATACCTCTTTTCAATTATTTACGGATATTCCGTATTACTTATTAAGTATAACATAAATAAGCATTATTGAATAGTGGCATTTGCAACAAATTTAAAGTTTTTTCTTTTATTATGCCGCACAAAACAAATAATATTCCTGCGCGGATTTGATTATATGAAAATAAACTGCGCATAATATTATCAGAAAAGCTACTTCAAGTAAAGGAGCAATTTCATGTTAAGTTTTCTATTCGGCAGTAGTTCGGCGGGCGGAGTGCCTCCGCTCCCGTCATATGCTATTCATGTAAAGGAGTAATTTCATGTTAAGTTTTCTATTCGGCAGTATGTTTGGTGGAACTTTAGGCGTAATAACAATGTGCCTCTGTACAGCGGCAAAGTGGGGCGACGAACATATTGACAGCCGTTAGCCGTTAGTTGTAGGAGGCGATGCCTTCATCGCCCCGTGCTATTCTATATATATTTAACGGGCGGATAATATCCGCCCCTACGTTGGTTCAATATCATTTATAATGCAATAAGGGCGGCATAAAGCCGCCCTAACTAATCACTATTCACTTGAAACTAATCACTTCTTCTCAGGTACCTTGATGATATCCTTGCGCATATAAGGCTGGAGTGCCTTTGGTATACGGATAGAACCGTCCTCGTTAAGGTTGTTCTCGAGGAATGCGATGAGCATTCTCGGAGGTGCTACAACTGTGTTATTAAGTGTGTGTGCAAAGTACTTGCTGCCGTCAGCAGCCTTTACTCTGATACCGAGACGTCTTGCCTGTGCGTCGCCGAGATTAGAACAGCTACCAACCTCGAAGTACTTCTTCTGACGTGGTGACCATGCTTCAACGTCGATGGACTTTACCTTCAGGTCTGCAAGGTCTCCCGAACAGCACTCAAGAGTACGTACAGGTATATCAAGTGTGCGGAAGAACTCAACTGTATAGCTGTAGAGCTTGTGGAACCAGTCCATAGACTCCTCGGGCTTACATACAACGACCATTTCCTGCTTCTCGAACTGGTGGATACGGTATACGCCGCGCTCCTCGATACCGTGAGCGCCTACCTCCTTACGGAAGCATGGAGAATAGCTTGTGAGAGTCTTTGGAAGCTCCTCCTCGGGAACGATAGTGTCGATGAACTTACCTATCATAGAGTGCTCGGAAGTACCGATGAGGTAAAGATCCTCGCCCTCGATCTTGTACATCATGCCCTCCATTTCAGCGAAGCTCATAACGCCAGTAACGACGTTGCTTCTTATCATGAACGGAGGAATGTAGTATGTGAAGCCCTTGTCTATCATAAAGTCTCTTGCGTAAGAGAGTATGCAGCTCTGGAGCTGTGCAATGTCTCCGCAGAGATAGTAGAAACCGTTGCCGCTTGTCTTACGTGCGCTGTCGATGTCGATACCGTTGAGCTTTTCCATGATATCAACGTGGTAAGGAACCTCAAATGCAGGAACAGCAGGCTCGCCGAATCTCTTGACCTCAACGTTCTCTGTGTCGTCCTTGCCTATCGGTACTGTCTCGTCGATGATATTTGGGATAACGAGCATTATCTCGCGGATATCAGCTTCGAGCTTTACTTCCAGCTGCTCCTTCTCCTCGAGCTCCTTGCCCATTGCAGAGACCTCAGCCTTTACCTTCTCAGCCTCGTCCTTCTGACCGTTCTTCATGAGACCGCCAATCTCTTTGCTCTTTACGTTACGTGTATTTCTCAGATTGTCGCAGGCGAGCTTAGTCTCTCTGTACTGCTTGTCCAGCTCGATGACCTTGTCAACGAGAGGGAGCTTGTCGTCCTGAAACTTCTTCTTGATGTTTTCCTTTACCAGCTCAGGGTTGGTTCTTATAAGCTTAATGTCTATCATATTTATTCTCCTTAGTCCTCTTTTGCAAGCTTTTCTGCCAAAGCTGCGAGGTCATTTTTATCATAAAATTCAAGTATCAGTGCGCCCTTGTTCTTGCCGTAGTCTACCTTGACCTTTCTGCCGAGGCGCTCGTTGAGCGAGAGCTCCATTTCCTTGAAATAATTGTCAATTTTTTTATTTGAAGCACTTGCAGCTGCTTCATCGCTGTGCTCTGCTGACTTCTGTGCAGCCTTCTCTACCTGACGTACTGTAAGTCCGCCGTCAGCCGCTCTCAGAGCCGTTGCAATAAGCATTTCCTCGTCCTCAAAGCCAAGGAGCGCTCTTGCATGACCTGATGAGATATCGCCGTTTTCAAGCATTTTCAGCACTCTCTCGGGAAGTGAAAGAAGTCTTACTGCATTTGCCACAGCAGAACGGGAACGCCCCACCATTTTTGCGACCTTTTCCTGAGTCATGCCGTACTTGTCTATGAGTTCCGCATAGCCTGCCGCTTCTTCAACGGGATTGAGATTCTCACGCTGGAGGTTCTCAATAATAGCTATCTGCATGGTCTCCAAGTCGGAGAGTTCGCGGATATTTACGGGAACTTCGTCAAGTCCTGCCATTCTTGCCGCACGCCATCTTCTCTCGCCTGCTACTATCTGGTAGCCGCCCGTACTGATAGGACGGACAAGTATTGGCTGGAGCATTCCGTGCTCGCGTATAGAATCCGCAAGAGCAGTTATCGCTTCATCGCTGAACGCCTTACGGGGCTGGTCACGATTGGGCTCTATTTCAGATATGCGCAGAGTCTTTTTCACCTGAACTTCGTTACTGTTATCGTCGAACAGCGAGTCAAGACCTGTGCCTAAACCGCCTTTTGCCATATGTTATCCTCATTCGTCAAGACGAACGTTTTCCTTTCTTATGTTTTTTGAAAGAGAAGATCTTTTTCTTTTTCGGGAGCTCTAAGGGTTCGCCAAGCATTTCATGGCAAACAAGCTCATAGGACTCCGAGCCCTTTGACGCTTTATCATAGTACATCACAGGCTTGCCGTGGCTGGGAGCTTCGGAAATACGAACATTTCTCGGTACCTTAGTCTTGAACACCTTATCGGGGAAGTACTTCTCGACCTCTGCTACAACATCGTTTGCAACGTTAAGTCTGCCGTCGAACATTGTGAAGAGTATTCCCTCGATTTCAAGAGCCGGATTATAATTATTTTTAACTATTTTAATAGTGTTCACCAGCTGTGAAAGTCCCTCAAGAGCGTAGAACTCAGCAAGCATAGGTACCATAACGCTGTCGCAGGCAACAAGACCGTTGATAGTTATTGTTCCGAGAGCAGGCGGACAGTCTATAAAAATGTAGTCGAAGTCGTCCTTGCAGGTCAGTATCTGCATTTTCAGCCTGTTGACTCTGTTCTCATACTCAGCAAGCTCAATCTCACAGCCTGCCAGAGCCTCTGTTGCAGGAACTATTGAAACGTTCTGGAACTCTGTCTGAACAGTTGCCTCCTGAATACGAGCCTTTCCTGTGATAACATCATAGGTCGACGCGCTGACGGACTTTTTCTTTATTCCGAAGCCTGTGGTCGTATTACCCTGTGGATCAGCGTCCACACAGAGGACTTTGAAGTCTCTTGAACCGAGATACGCAGCGATATTTATGACCGTTGTGGTTTTTCCTACGCCGCCCTTCTGGTTAGCAACAGCAATTATTTTGCCCATACTATCTTCCTTTCAGATTTACTTTTAATATTATACCACTTTTTTCACGCAATGTAAATATGAAACGAAGATTTTTATAAAAAATGTTTCACATGAAACAATTGTGGAGCAAAAATCACCTCAAAATTTGTTTCACGTGAAACATTTCAGCGTTTATTTCTTTTGAATCGGTATACGAACACGGTATTCTATGTAGTCCTCGTTCTGAATTTTTCGGGAGTCTGCGGAGATTCCTGCCGCCTGCATAGTCTCAACAGCCTTATTAATAGTGTTAACGAACATCTTTACATTCTGAAACACAAGCGAGCGCTTCTTATAGCTCACCTTGTCACGCTGACTGCCGATGAACTCATCAATCAGCTTCTCAGATCGCTCAACATTAAGATTGCTTTTAATTATTTTGCCAAGAATAAATAGTCTGTCCTCGGGACTGCCTAAACGAAGCAAGGCTCTGGCGTGGCGCTCGGTAAGCCCGTATTTTGTTATAAACTCCCGTTCTTTTTCTGTGAGCCGAAGTAATCGCAGCTTATTAGCAATGGTGCTCTGAGCACGTCCAAGCTTTGCCGCAGCATCCTCCTGCGTCATTCCATAGTGTGTAATCAGCTTTTCAATTGCAGAAGCCTCGTCAAAAAAAGATAAGTCCTGCCGCTGAATATTCTCGACCAGCGCAAGAACAGCCGAGTGTCGGTCACTGACCTCATGTACAATACACGGAACAACGCTGAATTGACACATTTTGGCCGCCCTAAGCCTGCGCTCGCCGGCAATCAGTTCGTAGTGATTATCCTTTTTGCGAACCGAAAGCGGCTGAAGAATGCCGTTCTGCGCAATTGACTCCGCAAGGGACGTGATATCGTCAGTAAAATCTGTACGAGGCTGATATGGATTAGGAACGATGTCATCAATGTTGATTTCTACGACTTTGTTGACCAGCTTTTCTTTTGTAAAATTTAAAAATCCTGCCATGATTATGACCTCCGAATTATTTACTGAGATAATCATAGCACCATCGGGAAATATTTTCTATACAAAAAAACCGCAGTTTTTCGAGTAAACAGCGGTTTTAATGACATTATTTAGTTTAATCAAAGCTCTTTCTTCTTTATCTGAGCGCTATTTCTTGGGTATTTTATCGGAGTTTGCGATATTTTCTTAACTGTAATTATCCGACGCTGCTCATCAAATAGACTATAATCGGTAATATCTTCAACTATGCCACCTAAAAGCTGTATCGCATTTGTTCCACGTGAAACATCTTCGCTGGGACCTTTCATGGAAATAAATGAACCTCCAACCTTCACAAAAGGTATACAAAGCTCGCTCAGAGTGCTGAGATTTGCGACTGCACGTGCACAGGAGTAATCATATTTTTCCCTATATTCAGGCATTTTTGAGAAGTCCTCAGCTCTACCGTGAATAAAACCAGCATTGATATCAAGCTTGTCACACAGTTGTTTAAGAAAGTCGATTCGCTTATTCAGACTATCCAAAAGCGTGAGCTTAATATCTGGGCGGAGAATTTTCAGCGGAACAGAGGGAAAACCAGCACCCGTACCAACATCAATAATCGAAGAATCAGACTTAATATCCGCATATTTCAACAGACAAGCCGAGTCGATAAAGTGCTTGCAAAGCACCTCCATAGGCTCGATTATCGCCGTAAGATTGACCTTTTCATTGTACTCAACAAGAAACTGGGCGTAAATGTCGAATTTCTCGTATGCTTCACGTGAAAGCTCAATACCACACTGAGAAAACTTTTCGCAAGATAGTTCAAAATCAGGTAGCATTTTTCTCTCCTTTCTCGTGCATGAGCCATACAGCAAGCATGGACACATCGGCAGGGGAGACTCCCGAAATACGTGAAGCCTGTCCAATTGAAAGTGGTTTTATCTTGTTGAGCTTCTCTACTGCTTCAAGACGAAGCCCGTAAATCAAGCTATAATCGAGGTCAGGCGGTAGCTTCTTGGACTCCATTTTACGCATCTGCTCAATCTGAGCAAGCTGCTTCTGAATGTATCCTTCGTATTTTATCTGAAGCTCGACCTGCTCAGAAACCTCCCAGTCAAGCTCAGGTCTATCAGGATCAAAGGGAGCAAGATCGTTATAATTAATCTGAGGACGGCGAATAAGATCAGTCATCTTACAGCCCGTACCAAGCGCCGAAGTTCCCTTTTCTACGAGAAAATCGTTGAGCTCCTCTGTTGGAGACACATTCAGTTTGGATAAACGCTCAATTTCAAGAGCCGTCTGACGCTCCTTTTCGAGCAGTTTTTCATAACGTTCAGGAGAGATAAGTCCCAATTTATAGCCAATCGGAGTCAATCTCTGGTCGGCATTGTCCTGACGTAGAATAAGCCTGTACTCGCTTCGTGAAGTCATCATTCTGTACGGATCAGCACACCCCTTTGTAACAAGGTCATCGACCAGCGTACCAATGTAAGAGCTCGCTCTATCAAGTATCATGGGCTCTTTTTCCTTGATTTTAAGGGCTGCATTTATGCCAGCAACGATTCCCTGAGCGGCAGCTTCTTCATAACCTGAGCTTCCATTGAACTGTCCTGCCCCGTAAAGTCCCTGTAAATTCTTAAATTCAAGGGTAGGCAGAAGCTGATTAGGGTTGCAGCAGTCATACTCTATTGCGTATGCAGGACGCATGATCTCTACGTCCTCCAGTCCGTCTATTGTTCGCAGAAATGCAAGCTGCACGTCCTCTGGCAGTGACGACGACATTCCCTGCAAATAGTACTCTTCTGTTGATAATCCCATGGGCTCAACAAAAAGCTGATGTCTTGGTTTATCTGAAAATCTTACGATCTTGTCCTCAATGGACGGACAGTATCTCGGACCTACTCCTTCTATTCTTCCTGAGTATAATGGTGATCTGTCAAGGTTTGAAAGTATCACTTCATGTGTTTTACTGTTGGTATATGTGATATAACAGCTTACTTTATTCTCAAGACCTTCTGTTTCTGTTTCAAATGAAAACGGAACGATTTTTTCGTCGCCGTCCTGTCTTTCCATTATATCAAAATTAATACTTCTCTTATTTACACGGCAGGGTGTTCCCGTCTTGAATCTGCGGAGCTCCACTCCGTTTTCTTCAAGACTTTTTGATAAATATTTGCTCGGTAATGCCGAGTCAGGACCGCTTTCATATGAAACTTCGCCAATGTGTATCTTGCCTTTGAGATAAGTTCCCGTAGCAATTATAACTGCTTTCACAGCATATTCAGCTCCGAGAGAAGTTCTCACACCAACGATTTTATTATTTTCAGTTATTATCTCAGCAATTTCTGCCTGCTTCACATAAAGATTTTTCTGATTTTCGCAGACATTTTTCATATAATTATGATACTTCACACGGTCCTCCTGAGCTCGTAAACTATGAACAGCAGGACCTTTTCCGCGATTCAGCATACGGCTCTGGATAAAACATTTATCCGCAGCTTTGCCCATTTCTCCGCCTAATGCGTCGATTTCACGGACCAGATGTCCCTTTGCAGTTCCGCCGATTGACGGATTGCAGGGCATATTTGCTATCTGATCCAGCGATATTGTAAACATAACAGTTTTGCAGCCCAGCCTTGCAGAAGCAAGAGCAGCTTCAACGCCAGCGTGACCTGCGCCAACGACTGCCACGTCAAATTCACCCATTTTATATGTCAAATTTTTCCCTCCTTATGTTTCACATGAAACATTTCACTTGCCAACACAGAAGCGCGAGAACACTTCATCAACGACTGCGTCCGTGACTTTTTCTCCAGTTAGCTGAAGCAGCGACTGCTCAGCTTCATCGAGAGTAATATTTACAGCGTCCAGCATTTCACCAATTTCAAGTGATAAAATAGCACTTTCAATACCTTCAAGAGCCTTGTCGATACATTTTTTCTGACGCTCATTTGCGGCAGTTGCCGTACCAAAATCAGCTTCACCCAGCTTAAAAATCTCCTCGATACAGTCGTGAAGCTGCTCAACACCTGTGCTTTCTTTGGCAGATAAATATACGATATGTTTAATTTTATCTTTAAGAAGTGAAACGTCAAGGACTTGTTCAACGTCATTTTTGTTTATTACAGCAATGGTATTATTTATATTAATTTTATTAATTAAATATAAATCGTCCTCGGTGAGCGGACAACTTCCGTCAAAAACCGCAATGACCAGCTCAGAGGAAGCAATCATTTTCTCAGCCATGTCAACTCCGATACCCTCGATAATGTCATCTGTTTCGTGGATACCTGCTGTGTCAGAAAGTCTCAGCGTGATGTCACCAATGCGGACGGACTCCTCAATAATATCACGGGTAGTGCCTGCAATCTCGGTTACGATACTTCTCTCGCAGCCGCTAAGGCAGTTGAACAGCGTTGACTTGCCCACATTCGGGCGTCCGATAATTGCTGTGGCAACGCCCTCACGGAGAATCCTGCCGCTGTCGTAATTCTTCACCAGCGAGCGGAGCTCCTCACGTATCTCTTTGAGCTCATCAGTGAGAACCTCGGGACGGACCTCGGGGATATCCTCCTCGGGATAGTCAGCCCACGCCGCAAGGTCGCCGAGAATTTTCATCAGCTTATCCGAGCTCTTCTTCGCCTTTTTGTAGGCTGCGCCCTCACGGAGATTCTCCGCCATTTTCATTTCGCGCTCGCCCTTAGCGGAGATTATATCCATGACAGCCTCAGCTTTCATCAGGTCGAGCTTGCCGTTGAGATAAGCCCTCTTGGTGAACTCGCCAGCCTCCGCATTGACAGCTCCGTTAGCCAGAGCCGCGCGGAGAACACGCTTGGTAACATACAGACCACCGTGGCAGGAAAGCTCCGCAATATCTTCGCCTGTGTAGCTGTGGGGAGCTCGGAACACTGTCAGGATACAGTCGTCAAGGCGTTCATCGCCGTCATGAGCGATACCGTAAGCGCAGGTGTAGCCTGCCATATCTGAAACCTTTTTGTCGCCGTAAGGGAAGAATATCTTCTCCGCAACCTGTATGGCGTCCTCGCCCGAAATACGTATAACAGCTATTCCGCCCACTGCATTAGGCGTTGAAACAGCAGCTATAGTTGACATTTTATCACTTCCTAAAAAACAACGGCTTATATGCAATACAATAATGATTATGTGTATCCATTGAGGAGGACCCTTTTGAAAAAGGGTCTCTCCTCAAACTCCTCCCCTAAAACTTTCGTTTTTGTTTATTCCCCGATAGGGCGCTTACAAGAATATAGAATACTTGTAATTTTTAATGCGCCCTATCGGGGAATAAACCAGATAAAAGTCTTTGGAAAGGGGTTCGGGGAAGAACCTTTCCTCAGAAAGGTTTTCCCCGATAAATACGCATAAACTTTTATTTTGTATTACATTTCAAGCCGTTGTTTATAATATAATTAAAGCTCTATCTTACCGTAGAGACCGCCCTGTATCTCGTCCTCAGGCTTTGGTCTCTTATAGTCCTTTTCAAAGCTTGTTGAGAGGTCAACGCTTCTGCGCTCCATGTTTACCTCTCTGTCGCGGTTTCTTCTCTCTCCGCCGCGTCTGTCGTTTCTTCTGCCGCCGTCACGGCGATTATCGCGTCTTCCGCCGCCTCTTCTTGGGTTATTGGAAGAAATGATTATCTTTCTGTAAGGCTCCTCGCCGACTGAACGTGAGGAAACTCCCTCGATATTTGAGATAGCAGAGTGGATAACTCTTCTCTCGTATGGGTTCATTGGCTCGAGTGGCTGTGAACGTCCTGTTCTGAGAACAGACTTAGCGACCTTAGCTGCCAGCTGCTCAAGAGTTTCCTTTCTCTTGCTTCTGTAGCCAAGGCAGTCAATTGTAATTCTGTAGTAGTCCTTGTCGCCCTTGTTAGCGATGATAGAGCAGAGGTACTGGATAGCGTCAAGAGTCTCGCCGCGTCTGCCGATGATAGTACCGTTGTTGTTGCTCTCAATATTGATAACAGCGCCTGTCTCGTTCTGATAAACCTTGAACTCAACGTCAACGTCCATAGCTCTGAGAATGCTTGTGATGTAGTCCTTAGCAAGCTTTACCTTTGGATTTACAAGGGACTCATCCTCGATAAGTGTGAAGTTATCAAGTGAGTAAGCCTCTTCGTCGTCAACAGCCTCAGCAGGATTCTCAACAGCTTCAGCAGCTGTTTCATTCTTTGCCTCGGCAGCCTTTGGCTCTGCCTTTGTTTCAGTAGTTACAACAGGCTTTGGCTCTGCCACAGTCTTTGTTGCAGGCTCTTCAGCCTTAGGTGCGGGAGCAGTTGTTACAGGAGCCTTGGGAGCTTCAGCAGCTGCCTTTGGTGCAGCAGCAGGTGCAGCGTCTGCAACTGTAGCCTTTACCTTGGCTTCCTTTGAACCGATACCAAAAAGTCCCTTTTTGCCTTCATCGAGGATCTCAAACTTGATCTCACTGATACTTTTTCCGAATTTCTTAGCTGCCAGCTCTTTTGCCTCTTCGATTGATCTTGCTGTGAAAATTTCAGTCATACTTATACCTCCCTGAGGAATCAATCCTCATCATCGTTATCCTCGTAAGAATCGCCGTATTTTTCAGCCATGCGCTTTCTTGCTTCTTTAAGCTTGTCGCGGTTGGCTTTGTTCTGCTCCGAGCGTGAAACGCCGTTTGCCTTGCCTGATGATGAACCGCCGTTCTGCTGCTGTTCGAGAGCAGCCTGCTGCTCCATCATTTTCTGCATGAATGATTTCTTATTCGGATGTTTTTCTGCGTATATTCTTGCTTTTTCTTTTTCCTTTTCATTTATGACCTTAGTACGCTCGGGAGTAAAGTAGCAGTTAAGCGCAAAGGTAATGATGAATGAAAAGATTGATGACCATATCCAGTAGAAGCCTACACCTGCAGGCACCTGAAATGCGAACCAGATAGAAAGGAGAGGAAGTCCGTACATCATAACTGACATACAGCCCTGACCTGCCTGCTGCATACTTGGATTAGTTCTCTTCTGATGTATCTGGCTGTAAACAGATACGAGGAGCTGTGAAAGACCTGCAAGGAAGGGGATAGCCGCAAGTATTACAGCTTCCTTAGTCCATGAATCAGGGTGGATAGTAGGTGTTTTGCCGAGATTAGCACCGAAAAGAGTGAATCTCTCGTTGAACTCAGAGACCTTTGAGAAGAATTTCTCACCGAGAGATAGGTACTTGTCGCCGTTGTCTCTGAGGTGCTCCATAGTCATGAGCTCACATCTGAGGTTTCTGGTATCAACACCTGCAATCCCGCAAGCTTCATCAATGATATTCTTTGAAATATCAAGGATATGTGTCACAGGCTTATAAATAACGTCAATAACGCCGAAGAGGAGGAACATCTGGATAAATGCAGGTAAACATGAGCCCATGGGGTTCACGCCCTCCTGCTGATACAGCTTCTGCTGTTCTTCCTGTAATCTCTGCGGATTATTGGCGAAACTTTTCTTGAGTTTTTCCAGCTTCGGGTTAAGAAGCTGCATTCTTGCCGCGCCCTTCTGTGTCTTGTAGTTGACAGGCAGCAGCAATATTTTTGTGATTACCGTAAACAGAATGATAGCTACGGCATAGTTATTGCAAAACGAGTAAATAAGTCTCATCAGATAGCCGAAAGGCACACCGATAATATCATAAAGTGCGTTCAATATTAATCCCTCTTAATTCATTTTGTTGTCATCTTCCGAATAATCAGGATCCACATAATCGTACTTCCTGACTCTGAAAGTGAATTTTTCGGGGACGTGGTCTATACCGCCCATTGACCATGGGTTGCAGCGGAGTATCCTCCACACGGCAAGAGCCGAGCCCCTTATTGCACCAAAGCGCTCAACAGCTTTCAATGCATAAGTGCTGCAAGTAGGATAATACTTGCACTTAGGGGGAAAAAGGGGAGATATCAGCTTCCTGTAGAATTTGATAAGCCCCAGAACAATATATTTCATACACGCTTATTCTTGTTATCGAAGCTCCTGAACATCTTATTGATATCATTTACTCCGTACTTGTCCATATAGCCGCAGTATTCGTCTGATTTTATACTGCAGATAGCAGTTCTTGCCACTATTACGATATCCATTCCCACGGGGAGATTCACCTCGGCGTTCCGATAGGCAAGGCGGATAAGTCTCTTGGCTCTGTTGCGGCAGACGGCATTGCCCACTTTTTTTCCTGCGGTTATACCGAGGCGGTTAAAGGGCTTTCCGTTTGGTCTGACATATATGACCGAGTATTTTGAAGCGGCATACCTGCCCTTTTTATAGAGGGCGAGGAAGTCCTTATTATCGTTCAATATTTCCGTATAAAGCATAATTGCACCTGCATATAGCCGTCCTAACAAAAAAGACCACAAAATAAAGATTTTGTGGTCAGCCTCGTCAGTGAGTTAATCTTGCTCTGCCCTTAGATCTTCTACGAGCTAAAACCTTTCTGCCGTTCTTAGTAGCCATTCTCTTCATGAAGCCGTGCTCCTTCTTTCTGTGGAGCTTCTTAGGCTGATATGTTCTCTTCATATTCAGTGTCCTCCTCTCTCGAATTGTTATACAAGAGCCGTAAAAACCGCTCTGACAAACGTGAATTGCGTACAGAGACACTTCGCCCTGCATTACACTAAATCATTATATATTAAAAAGTCTCCCGTGTCAAGCAATTCCCGAAATTTTTTTATCTCCACATACATTTTCAGTTTTTTTACCAATATATCTTGAATGATTAACGGAATAATTTCAATACTTTGTCCAATTTCAGCCATTTTCTCAAATCATCAGAAAAAATATTTTATGGACAGAAATTTTTTTAAACCAGCCTATTTCAACAATTTCACACTCGCAAAACAGGGTTTTGATGGCTGATTTTAAGATGATTCAACACAGTTTTCAACAATATGTCAATTTGTGTGTGGAAAGAAGTTTTATTTTCTATCTGCTTTACAGTGAAAATCACTTGCATTTCAACAGTGTTTATGATATAATGGTCTTATATATTAATATAGGAGAGTATCGTTATTTTTTCTCCAACAAAAATACGGAGGTTTCTATGAATTCATTTGATGAGGTTTTTGAGAAAGTCAAGAGCTACTGTCTCGAAAACGGAAAAATACCTGAAATTGCAATAAAAACATGGATAAATCCACTTGTTCCCCTTAACTTCAACGGCACTGAGGCTGTTTTCAGCGTTCAGACCGAGTTCCAGAAAAATATCGTTATGACTACATACGAGGCTGTACTCAAGGAAGCTTTCCTCAATGTCCTCGGACTCAATGTCAATATCGTCATCAATGTTGAATCCGAAGAGCCCGAAAAGGTAAAGGTCCCCACAGACGCCGAGCTGGAGCAGAAGCACGCTGAGCTGGAGCAGTCCTACAAATTTGCAAACTACGACTATACCTTCGATACATTCATCGAGGGACGCTCCAACGAGTTCGCCCTTGCCTGCAGTAAGTCTGTAGCCAAGAACTGCGGCTCAAAGGCTGTTCCCGACTACAATCCGCTGTTCATCTACGGTCCTTCGGGAATGGGTAAAACTCACCTCATCACTGCTATTGCAAACGAGGTAAGAAAGAATCACCCTGATTTCAACATCGTTTATGTTACCAGCGAGACCTTCGGCAGCGACCTTGTAAACGCTCTCAACAAGAGCTCTATCTCCGATTTCCACGACAAGTACAGAAATGCCGATATACTTCTCATAGACGATATCCAGTTCTTCTCGGGCAGAGAGCGTATGCAGGAGGAATTCTTCCATACCTTCTACAAGCTCCACCAAGAGGGCAAGCAGATAGTTATCACATCTGATAAGCCGCCAAAGGAGCTCCTCACCCTTGAAGAGCGTCTGCGTACACGTTTCGAGGGCGGTCTTATCGCTGATATCTCCGCACCTGACTATGAGACCAGACTTGCTATCATCAACAGAAAATCCGAGCTTCTTGAGCTCAAAATGCCAAGCGAAGTCGCTGAATTCATGGCTAACCGCCTGAAATCCAACATCAGACAGCTGGAGGGCGCTGTTGTACGCCTTAAAGCTCTCAACCACTTTGCAGGCAGCCCTATAACTATATCTATGGCTCAGAGCGTAATGCGCGACGTCCTTGCTGACGAGCAGCCTATCCCGATAACCGTTGAGAAGATAATCTCAGAGGTATCCACAGTTTACGGCGTATCTCCCGATGACCTGCGCTCCAGCAAGCGTTCATCACAGATATCAACAGCCCGTAAGGTAGCTATATATGTAGTCCGCGAGATCACTCAGATGCCCCTTGCTTCTATCGGCACAGAGTTCGGCGGCAGAGACCATTCTACTATCGTTTACTCGGTAACAAGCGTTACAGAGTCAATGGAAAAGGATTCAAACCTCAAGAATCTTGTAAACGACATCATCAAGAACATCAAGGACAAGAGTAAGGTCTGAGTCAACGTTTAAAAGTGTTGAAAATGTTATTTCAACAGAGTTTTCAACACTGTGTTAAAAACTGTTTTTATAATCATACTTCAGAAATTTTCCTATGCCGAAAAGTTTTTCGTATCATGTATATCATTTCACTCGGATATTATTTCAACACCTGAAACATTCAACACTCAACACCGATGTGCAAAAAGACTCACGAAAAAATAAAAAAATCTGTCTTTCCACCGTTTTCTCAACTTTTTTTCCATTTCAACTCCACATCGCTCAACCAATTAAACAATATCTCCCCTCATCAGAAATTCTTTTCACAGTTTCAAAATTTTCACCACATACCATTGTGGACGAGCTTTTCGGCGTATATCTTCAAAAAATAACGATCCCAACTTTTCCACCGACACAATAACAACAACAATATATATTTATTCTTATCTTATCTTAGCTTACCTCATTCATGCTAAGAATTTTCACGGAGGCATATCATAATGAAATTCATCTGCGATAAAAACGAGATCAGCGAGGCTATCAGCAATGTCTCACGAGCTGTATCACAGAAGTCAACTATCCCTGCTCTTGAAGGAATAAAAGTCCGTATCTCATCGGGAAGTGTAGAGCTCACCGCTTATAACCTCGAAATGGGAATACGCACCTCTATAAACGCAAATACAGAGGGTGAGGGAGAATTTGTTGTAAGTGCAAGACTTTTCAGCGAGTTCACAAGACGTATGTCGGGAGACGAGATAACCTTTGATATAGATGACAATCTCGTTATCAGCATTTCATGCAGCGCTACCGAGTGCAGCTTCCCTGCAATGTCTGCAAGCGAATATCCCGAGCTCCCGAAGGTAGACTCCGCAAGGAGCTTCTCCGTAAAGCAGAGCATACTCAAATCAATGATAAATATGACAAGCTACGCTGCTTCACTCAACGAAAGCAAGCCCGTACTCACAGGCGAACTTTTCGATATAGAGGACGGCAGCTTCAATATGGTCGCTATAGACGGCTTCAGACTTGCTATCAGAACAGAAATGACTGACTGCACCGAGAAGTATCATTTTGTAGTGCCGAAGAAAGCTCTTCTCGAAGTTTCAACCCTTATAAAGGACGATGACGACGAGAAGCTTTGTACTGTATGCACCAATGACCGCCATATCATCTTTGAAATTGGCAACGTTTTCGTAATATCAAGACTCCTTGAGGGTGTTTTCCATAACTACAAGATGAGCATACCAAGCGGCTGCAAGACAGAGGTCATCATCAGCAAGAGAGACTTCTCAACCTGTCTGGAGCGCTGCTCACTTCTTATCGACGACAAGAACAAGTCTCCTATACGCTGCGAGATCGGAAACGGCGTTATGAAGATAAGCTGCAAGACAGGAATCGGTAAGATAAACGACGCTATATCCGCCGATATTTCAGGAGAAACTGTTACTATCGGCTTCAATAACAAGCTCATTCTCGAAGCACTCCGCGCTGCCGAGGGCGATAAGGTAAGAATACGCTTCAACGGCGCAATGAAGGTAATCGAGATACTTCCGTTAGAGGGAGAGAGCTTCATATTCCTTGTAATGCCCATTCAGCTCAAAAACTAAGACTGACTGATACCGAAAGGCAGGTAAATATGGCTGGAAGAATCAAGATCAATACTGAATTTATCAAGCTTGACGCTCTGCTGAAATTTGCCTCACTGGTAAACTCCGGCGGAGAAGCAAAGCAGCTCATACAGAACGGTGAGGTACTTGTAAACGGCGAGGTCTGCACTATGAGAGGCAAGAAGATACGCCCAGGCGACGCAGTTTACGTGAACTGCCAAGAGGTAATCGTAGAGTGATAGTCACCTACGCTGACATTGACGGCTTTAAAAATCTCAGCGGCATTTCCTTTGCTCCCGATGCAAAATACAATATCATCGTAGGTCCGAATGCTCAGGGAAAGACGAATCTTCTCGAAGCGATGTGGATACTTTCGGGCTGCAAGAGCTTTCGCGGCTCAAAGGAAAAGGACTATATCTGCCTTGGCGGAAACCGTATGGAATCCAAAATAAAGATACGCGACAGCGTCCGCGAGCAGAAAATAACCTTTGAAATGACCAGAAGCGCTTCAAATCCAAAGAATATCACGCTGAACGGCGTAAAACAAAAGGGTACGAGAGCTCTTTTCGACGTGTTCAAGTGCATAGCCTTTATACCGGATGACGTTGATATTATCAAGGGTTCGCCCGAAAAAAGGCGTAATTTCGTGGATATGGCGGCTTCACAGCTCAATCCCGTCTTTGTCATGCACATCAATAAAAACAACGCCATAATGAACCAGCGGAATGCTCTGCTGAAAGGCATTATGCAGGGAAATACAGACCGCGGTATCCTTGAGATATGGGACAGACAGGCTTCACGCGAGGGAGCAGTCATCTCCTATATGCGCCATGAGTATATACAGAAGTTCAACTCTATCTGCGGCAGGCTTTATCGTACCATTTCCGGCGGTACAGAGGAGCTTGAACTGGAATACAAGTCCAATGTTTTCCGTCCCGAGGACTTTGAGAAGCCCTGCGGCGACGAGGCATATGAGCAGTATTACAGAAAGCTTGCGGAAACTGCCGAATACGACGTCAGAACGGGAAGCACCCATGCAGGCGTGAACCGCGATGAGATACTCATCAAGATAAACGGCGTAAGCGCCAAGGACTACGGCTCACAGGGGCAGATTAAGAGCGCCGCGCTGGTCATGAAGCTGGCGCAGGCTGAGATATTCATGCAGAAATCAAAGGACGCTCCTGTCATATTCCTTGACGATGTCATGGGCGAGCTTGACGAGAACCGTCAGAGGTTCGTGTTCGACATGATAAAGGATATGCAGGTGTTCATAACAACTCCCAACGAGAACGCGCTCCTGCCTGAAATTAAGGGCAAGATACTGCGTATAAGCGGCGGCAGCATAGCGGAGGAGGAAGAAAATGTATCTTCACATAGGGAATAACTACTCCGTTGACCTGAGAGATGTGGTTGGGATTTTCGACATTGAGAATACAACTGTTGAAAAGTGTACCAAGAAGCTTCTGGAACGTGCCGAAAAGGAACACAAATGCGTGTATACCACCTATGAAATGCCGAAAAGCTTTATAGTTACCGTAAAAAACGGCAAAGAGAGGGTATATATCTCCCAGCTTTCGGCGGCAACATTGCGGAAACGCCTTAAAGAGGGCGGCGGGTTCTGATATGGAAAAAGTTACACGTAAATATATCAGATTGGCTAATTACGATTATTCATCTAACGGATTGTATTTTATAACCATATGTGCCAAAAACAGAATACATTATTTTTCCGAAATAACGGAAGAATATAAGATTGACAGATATTGGAAAAATAGTAAATAATAATATTCTCAAAATAAACGAGATTTATAAATACGTTTCCGTAGAAAAATACGTTATAATGCCAGACCATATACACATGATATTGTTTGTTTCAGATTATGATGTGGAAAATGGCGGGAGGCCGAGGGCGGCCTCCCCTACAAAATCTGTTAATCTGATTATCAATGGTTTAAAAACAATATCAACGAAACAAATAGGTTTTTCGGTATGGCAAAGGTCATTCCACGACCACATAATCCGCAATGAAAAGGAATTTCTCGAAATTTGCGATTACATCGACAATAATCCCATAAACTGGGTAAATGACATATACAACCAAAATTATTGGAGGTAAATCATGAGTCAGCAGAACAACAACTACGATGAAAACGACATACAAGTCCTCGAAGGACTTGAAGCGGTCCGCAAAAGACCGGGTATGTACATCGGCTCTACAGGTCCCGGGGGACTCCACCACCTCGTTTACGAGATAGTGGACAACTCTATCGACGAAGCGCTGGCAGGCTACTGTACCGAGATAACCGTTGAGATACTCGAAGGCGATATTATCCGCGTTTCAGATAACGGACGCGGTATCCCTGTAGGTATCCACCCGAAGGAAGGTATCTCTGCGGCTACAGTCGTTTATACGATTCTTCACGCAGGCGGTAAGTTCGGCGGCGGCGGATATAAGGTATCAGGCGGTCTCCACGGCGTTGGCGCTTCCGTAGTAAACGCCCTTTCCGAGTGGCTGGAGCTCACTGTCAAGGACGGCGAGCACGTTTACTTCCAGCGTTTTGAGCGCGGTCACTACGACGAACAGCTCAAAATCATAGGCGATACCACAGAGACAGGTACTTCCGTTATGTTCAAGGCTGACAGAGAGATATTCGAGAGCACTGTTTACGACTATGAGGTGCTTTTAAAGCGTCTCCGCGAGCAGGCTTTCCTTAACGCAGGCATAAAGATAGTATTTTCTGATAAGCGCGACAAGGACAATATCCAGACGGAAACTCTCCACTATGAGGGCGGTATCCGTCAGTTCGTAGAGCATATCCACGCTACAAGAGGTCTTGAAGCTCTCAGCGGCGAGGTAGTTTATATTTCTGGTACTCAGGGAGATTCCTTTGCTGAGATAGCTCTCCAGTACAACGACGGCTATAATCCCGTAATACTGTCCTTTGCAAACAATATCCATACAAAGGACGGCGGTACTCACGAAACAGGCTTCAAGAACGCTCTCCTGAAGGTAATAAATGAATATGGCAAGAAATTCGGAAAATTCAAGGAAAAGGAAAGCTCCAAAAAGGGCAAGGACGCTCCGAAAAAGGAGATAGAGAGCCTTAAAAAAGACGATGTTCTCGAAGGACTTACAGCTATCGTATCTGTAAAGCTGACAGAGTGCGAATTTGAGGGACAGACAAAGGGACGTCTCGGAAATCCCGAGGTAAAGCCATTTGTAGAGAATCTTGTCACAGAGAAGCTGATGAATTTCCTTGAGGAAAATCCTGAGATAGCAAATATAATTTTTGAGAAGTGCCTTTCCGCATACAGGGCAAGAGAAGCCGCAAAGCGTGCAAGAGACGCCGAGCGCAAGAAGAACGCATTCGGAAACAGCTCAATGCCCGAAAAGCTTGCGGACTGTGCCGAGCGCGACGCAAGATATACCGAAGTTTACATCGTCGAGGGAGATTCTGCGGGCGGCAGTGCAAAGCAGGGACGTGACAGACGTTATCAGGCTATCCTTCCTCTCTGGGGCAAGATGCTCAACGTTGAAAAGGCTCGTATAGACCGTATCTACGGCAACGACAAGCTTGAGCCCGTGGTTACTGCTCTCGGAACAGGTATCGGCGAGGACTTCGACATCGAGAAGCTCCGCTACGGCAAGGTCATCATCATGGCCGATGCCGATGTTGACGGTATGCATATCAGAACACTTCTGCTCACATTCTTCTTCCGTTACATGAGACCTCTCATCACCAACGGAAACGTTTATATCGCACAGCCTCCGCTGTTCAGAGTAGAGCGCAAAAAGAAGATATACTACGCATTTTCCGATGAGGAGCGCGACAAGTACATCGCTGAGCTCTCCGAGGACGGCAAGTACAAGGACGTTGAAGTACAGCGCTACAAAGGTCTTGGTGAAATGGATCCCGAACAGCTCTGGGAGACAACTATGGATCCCGAGCACCGTACTATCGTAAGGATCGGCATGGAGGACGCTCTCAAAGCCGACGAGACATTCAGTATCCTCATGGGCGACAAGGTAGAGCCAAGACGTAATTTCATCGAGAAAAACGCCAGATTCGCACAGGATCTTGATATCTGACGGGAGTACTTATGGAAGAAAATTACAAGCTTGAAAAGGAATACAAGGTACCTGCGGACACTTTCCGCGACGCTTATCTTGAATTCCAGAAAAAATACGTTTATCCGAAAAGCTACATTTACATGGCAATATTCGGAGTTTTGGCGATAGTTCTGCTGATATTCGGCATATTTGCAATGCATGACGCTCCGAAAAAGCAGAAATACATCATGTATCTTGCTTTTATCGTTGCCGCCGCCTTTTCTCTGCGCGAGTGGTTCAATCCCCGTAAAATGCGCCGCAGTCTTACAGAATCCGTAAGAGCGCTGGGCGAGCCGATATACAAAATAGGCGTAGGCGACAAATTCGTTGATATTTCTACAGTTTCCGACGACCTCAGCAATATAGCTGAGCCTGAGGAAGAAGAAAAAAGCGAAGAAGATACCGAGGATATTACCGAAACAGATCCTCTTCCCGAAAAGACAAGGATAAATGTTGACGAGGGCTTTCAGCTCATGGAGTACGACAGGTTCTTCCTCATGCTGGCAGGAAAGGAAATGTTCTACATACTCCCTAAGGAAGGCTTTTCCGAGGCTGAGCTGAAAATAGTCAGAGATATAAAGTAACAAACCCCATTTCAAAATAAATTTAATTCTCTCAGGAGGAAAAAATGCTTTACACAGACAACTCAAAGGTAATAAATACCGAGATAGTTGACGAAATGGAAAATTCCATGCTCAATTATGCCATGTCGGTAATTGTTTCCAGAGCGCTCCCCGATGTAAGAGACGGTCTGAAGCCTGTACACAGAAGAATACTGTACACGCTCCATGAAAACGGACTTACTCCCGAGAAGCCCTACCGTAAATGCGCCGATACAGTCGGTGCGGTACTGGGACGATATCACCCACACGGCGACGCGTCGGTATATGACGCTTTGGTAAGACTTGCACAGGACTTCTCTATGAGATATCCTCTTGTCGACGGTCACGGAAACTTCGGCTCCATTGACGGCGACGGACCTGCGGCTTACCGTTATACCGAGGCTAAAATGGCAAAGCTCACCCTTGATATGCTCACGGATATCAACAAGGAGACCGTTGACTTCGTATCCAACTACGATGACCGTCTCAAAGAGCCTGCCGTACTTCCTTCACGTTTCCCGAATCTTCTGGTAAACGGCTCTGTAGGTATCGCCGTTGGTATGGCTACAAATATACCTCCCCACAATCTGGGTGAGGTCATCGACGCATTACAGCTCCTTATCGACGATCCCGACTGTACCCTTGAACAGCTCATGGAGCACATTCAGGGACCTGATTTTCCGACAGGCGGCATAATCATGGGCAGAGCGGGTATCCGCGCAGCCTATGCAACAGGAAAGGGCAAGATAACTCTCCGCAGCCGTACTCACTTTGAGGAGATAAAGGGCAGAAACTGCATAATCATTGACGAGATACCCTATATGCTCCGTAAGGAGAGACTCCTCAAGAGCATAAGCCAGCTTGCAAGAGACAAGCGTATCGAGGGACTTTACGACCTCCGCGACGAGTCCGATAAGGAGGGTATGAGAGTCGTTATCGAGCTGAAAAAGGACGCTGTACCGAATATCGTCCTCAACAAGCTCTTTGCGCTGACACAGCTTCAGGACACAGTTGGTATCATCATGCTTGCTCTGGTAAACAACGAGCCTAAGATACTCACTCTGAAGCAGATGCTCCAGCACTACCTTGACTTCCAGGTAGACGTTATCCAGAGAAGAACACGATTCGATCTCCGCAAGGCTCTCGAAAGAGCCCATATCTTACAGGGCTTCGTGCTTGCGGCAGACCATATCGACGAGGTAATAGATATCATACGTTCCAGCTCTACCGTTCAGGAGGCTAAAGACCGCATGATAGAGCGCTTCAAGGACGTTGATATGTCAGCTCTCCTTGACCGCGCACAGTACGACCTCACAGGACTTCACATCGAGGCTCAGACAGGTCTCTCACAGGAACAGGCTGAGGCTATCGTTCAGATGAGATTAGGACAGCTGACAGGTCTCGAAAGACAGAAGATAACCGACGAGTTATACGCACTTCTCACCAAGATATCCGACTTTGAGGATATCCTCGCAGACGTTAACCGCGTATATCAGATAATCATGGACGACCTCAACGTTATCCGCAAGAAGTTCAGCGACAAGCGCCGCACTGACATCGAAAATGTCAGCGGCGAGGTGGATATCGAGGACCTTATCCCCGAGGAGGACTGCGTTGTTACTCTCACAAACAACGGCTACATCAAGCGTATGCCGCTGACAGAGTACAAGACACAGCACCGCGGCGGACGCGGAATCACGGGTATGAAGCAGCGTGAAGAGGACTTCGTGGAGGAAATGTTCATCTGCGGTTCTCACGACAATATCCTGTTCATATCCAACAAGGGTATCATGTACAAGCTGAAATGCTATGAAGTTCCCGACGGCTCAAAGGCTTCGAGAGGCTTCAATCTCATAAATCTGCTTCCTCTCACAGAAAATGAGAAGATAGCGGCTATGATAAAGACCACTGACTTCAACGATGACAAGTTCATCACCATGGTCACAAAGAACGGCAAGATTAAGAGAACTAACCTCTCACTCTACAAGAACGTCCGCAAGAACGGTCTTATCGCTATAGGACTTGACGATGGCGACGAGATTGAGGGAGTTCGTATGACCGACGGCAGCGCTCAGCTCTTCGTTGCAACTCGCAACGGTATGGCTATCCGCCTTGAAGAGAGCAAGATAAGAGCTATGTCACGTTCAGCTCACGGCGTAAGAGCAATCAAGCTCCGTGACGGCGACTACGTTGTAAGTATGGCAAGAGTCCGCGAGGGAGCTTCGCTCCTTACCGTTACCGAGAACGGCTACGGAAAGAAGACCGACCTTGACAGCTATCGTATACAGAACCGCGGCGGCTTCGGACTTACCAACTACAAGACAGACGATATCCGCGGCAAGGTATGCGGTATCAAGATAGTTGACGAGGAAGACGATATTATCCTCGTATCCAGCGACGGTATCATCATCAGAATACTTGCCAGCGATATCCGTATCATGGGACGTATCGCAAAGGGCGTCCGCGTTATGAGAGTCAACGAGGGTGCGAATGTAGTTGCATTTACCCGTGCCGAGCACGACGACAATGCCGAGACCGAAAAGGTAGAGCAGCTCACAGAGGAGCAGCTCAAGGAGGCAGAAGCAGAGGCTGCACTTGAGGAGCAGAACGAGGTAGTTGTCGATGAAGAGCCCGATGACGACGATAACGAGGAATAATTACCCCACCATAAGGAAAAAACATTGATATATTTTTTGATTGCAGCAGTAATATTTCTGCTCTATGCCGTATTTGAGAACTTCTTTCTGCTTGTTGTCAGGCGCGAAAAGCTTGGCAGCGGCATTAAGATAGTACATCTTTCCGACCTGCACAAGCGGTGCTTCGGAGAGGGAAACTCGCGGCTGTGCCGTAAGGTAAGAGCAGAAAAACCCGATATCATCATATTCAGCGGCGACCTTGTATCAAGGTCAATAATCACCCTCAGCAATGCTGAGGCGGCGCTGAGGGAGCTGTGCGAAATAGCTCCCGTGTATATGATATACGGCAACCACGAGCAGAGCATTTCCGAGGAAATGCGGGGCGAGCTTGAAGCAATGTTTGAGCGGAATCAGCAGATAATGCTGAAAAACCAGCATACCACCGTGAATATCCGAGGCAGAGAGCTGAAAATATACGGTCTTATGGAGCATTACGGCGTCTATAAGAAAAACGGCGGTTATCGTGACCTTGACGTTATCGACAAGGCTTACGTTGAGGAAAAGCTGGGAAAATGCCCCGAGGGCGAGGTACTGCTCATTGCACATAATCCATTTTTCGGCGAAGCCTATGCGGAATGGGGCGCTGATTACACCTTCAGCGGTCATGTACACGGCGGTATAGTGCGGCTTTTCGGAGTTGCAATGCTGTCACCTGAGCGCAAGTTCTTCCCGAAATATGCCAAGGGAGTGTACGACTTTGGCGGCAGGAAGCTCCTTGTTTCGGCAGGTCTTGGAAAAATGAGACTTTTCTGTCCTCCCGAGATAGTGGTATACGAAATTTAAGCTGATACTACGGCAAAAATAATGAGAAATAATCCTCCCGTCCACGAGAGATCGTGGTTCAGGGAGGATATTTTTCTGCCTGTGAGAGAGCCGAGGATAAGTGCGGCAGCTCCGCATATGAATACCGCCGCCGCTGCGCCTGCGGCAGATATATCAGAGCCGCCGCAGCTGAGTCCCGTAGCGGCAGCGTCAAGGGAGCCTGCAAGGGCAAGGACAGCGGCTTCGCCTATGGACAGTACCTTTGAGCTGTCCATATCAACGGCTGAATCGTCGAGACAAAGCTTGACGAAAACAGACAGCTCCCCCATTTTCAGGGAAATACCGTCCCTGTCGGAGATATGCCTGATGATGTTTCGCAGAATGCTTTTTGCGATATTCAGCGAGCCGATAGTGATAAGCACCACAGTGCCGATGATATGGATAGTATGGGACGTGATAAATTCCGAAATAATATCGGAAAGGGTAACGGAAATAAATAAAATCGCCGCCGAGAACATATCTATTATGAAAGCGGAGCTGAGGGGTATCCTTACGCCGCTGTTGCAGCAGGCAGCCGCCGCGAGATAAATGTCGATACTGACGATAAAAGCGAGAAAAAACTCTTTCAGCAAAATAAACACCTCCGCAATATGATATGCAGGGCTGCGGAAGAATGACATTGTTTTTCAGTTGAGAGTTGAAAGTTATGGCATCACCTGCGGCAATATTATTTAAATTATGTGAGCGGAGCGAACACATTAACTCTCAACTCTTCACTCTCAACTCTAAACTAAGATATTATTTTTTATTGGCTTTCGGCTTGAATATGGTATAAGCGCGGAGCCCGCGCAGCCATTTTCGCGCTGAAAATGCAAAAAAAGTAAGTTTTTTTTCCGCGAATGTTGCTTTTTTTATGACTTTATGATATAATACCTATGTGTATCGTTATATTGTTGGGAGGGATAATTTTGATAGCAGGTGTTTCTACAGCTTGCCTGTATCCCAAGCCCATTGAGGAGTCTCTTTACGAGCTTGCAGTCAACGGAGTTTCTACCGTTGAGCTGTTCATAAATACTCATTCAGAGCTGAAAAAGGGCTTCGCTCACGGCATTGCCAATCTTATGAAAAGATTTGATGTCAAAAGCCCCTCCGTACACCCGTTTACCTGCGAGATAGAACCGCAGATGTTCTTTTCGGAGTACGAGAGAAGAATTGACGATATGCTTGAATATTACAAGCTTTACTTCCGTTTTATGAATATCGTGGGAGCCGATATATTCGTTTTTCACGGCGGAAAACCCACTTCCATATGTACTCCCGAGTTTTACTGCGAAAGGTATTCAAGGCTTTTCCGACTGGGTAAGGAATTCGGCATAACAGTGGCAGTCGAGAACGTTTCGCGGTGCAAAAGCGCTTCATCGGTATTCGTAAAAGAGATAAAGAATATGCTCGGCAATGAGTTTGCCTTTGTACTCGATACAAAGCAGGCTCTGCGCTCCAATGAGAACCCCCTGAAATTCCTCGACGCAGTGGGTGACAAGATATGCCACGTCCATATAAGCGATTCGGGAGAAATGGGCGACTGCCTGCTTATAGGCAGAGGAAGATTCAATTTTAAGCAGTTCTTTGAAAAGCTTGCAGTATACAATTCGGATTGCAGCGTCATCTTGGAGCTTTACAGAGGCGGCTTTTCGGGTATAAGCGACCTGATATCCAGCTATAACAAGCTCTGCAGGATGACTGAACCTTACGGCAGGGAGCAAAGCTTATGAAGTGTCCATACTGCGGATATGAAGAATTAAAGGTAATAGATTCACGCCCTGTTGATGACAAGACCAAAAGGCGGCGTGAATGCGTCAGGTGCGGCGAAAGATTCAATACATTTGAGGCTGTTGAAGTGCCTCTGCTTATGGTGGAAAAAAGAGACGGCAGCGTTCAGCTCTTCGACAAGACAAAGCTGATAAACGGCATAGTCTCGGCAATAAAAAAGCGTCCTGTCTCAGCTGAAAAGGTCAATGAGATAGCTAATTATGTTGAGAATTACTACGCAAACGCCCTGAGAACAGTTGCAAAATCCACTGAGATAGGCGAGCTGGTGCTTGACAGGCTCAGGGAGATAGATCCCATATCCTATATAAGATTCGCGTCTGTTTACAAGGATTTTACGGATATAGACAGCTTTGTAGCGGCTATAAGCGAATTTGACGGAAAAAAACAAAAAACGGAAGAATATTCCGAATTATAATTTACGGAGGTTTTTACTATGAGCAATGGCACACCAAACGGAACAAATGGTTTTTTTGAGAAACTCGACATTTTTCTTGAGAATTTCAATGACATCAACACCGAAAAAACATTTGCCGAGGCAGATGTAAAGAAGCATTCTGCAATCGCTATCATTGCATATCTTATCCCTATTCTTTTCTTCCTGCCAATTTGTATGGACGGAAACTCCACATACAATAAATTTCACGCAAATCAGTCCCTGACATGGCTCATCATAGCTCTTATCATCGGCATTATATTTGCAATTTTAGGATTTATCCCGATCTTAGGCATTATTTTCAGAATACTCTGGCCTTTTGTTTACCTTGGAATATGTTTCTTTTATGGATACGGCGCATACAAGGGCAGAGCTTACAAATTCCCATTCGTAGGAAGCCTTCTCAACGTATTCTGATTCAGCTCACAGGCATTTTTATACTGCCGCTGTCCTCACTGTAGACCATTGAGGCTACGGCAGTATTATCGCATACAAGGAGCTCTGCAAGCATTTTTTTGTTCTGTGGGCTGTAGTTTTTCACCTCATAGACGAAAAGTCTTGCGTTTCTGCCTGCATAACGGCGGAGAGGGAGTCCCTGCTTATCCTGCATGAGGGCGTATTCCTCATAGACAGAGGAAAAGCTCTCGGGGATAGTCACGCATCTTTCGGATATCTCCTCTACCTCCCAGCCGTGAGAGGCAAAGTAGCTTATGCGCTGAGCGGCATTTTTGGCGGCTATGCTGACTGCTGATGTATCGTCATTTGCAGTACACGCCGCAAGAGCAAATGCAGCCGCAGCAGCCATAAATATAATTTTTCTCATATTATCAACTCCTGTATTGTTATAAGTAGATTCTATTCACCCAAGTCCGTACATTATGCCGAAAGGAGTCTCAATGGCGCAGATAAGACTTGATAAATTCATATCCGAGCGCACAGAGTACTCCAGAAGTCAGATAAAGGAGCTTGCGGCAAAGGGTAAGATAACCGTTGACGGCGTTACCGCAAAGCGCTCTGACGTCAAGATAGACGGCGATACGGCTGTAGTGAGCGTATGCGGTCAGGAGCTGAAAAGCTCACGGTACAGATATATACTGCTGAACAAGCCGCAGGGCTATGTCTGCTCTACCGACGACAAGGACGGAGAGACCGTGATAAAGCTCATTCCGCCCGAAATGCGGACAAAGGGGATGTTCCCCGCAGGGCGTCTCGACAAGGACAGCACAGGGGCTCTGCTCATCACAGACGACGGCGAGCTGGCTCACCAAATATTGTCACCACGCCGAAAAATAACCAAAATTTATATTGTGAAACTTGCCAGACCATTTGAAAATAATTATATTAACAAATTTGCAGAGGGCATTAAACTCGCCGACGGGGAGACTTGTCTGCCTGCTCGTGTAAAATCTGCGGAAAATAGCGATAAACTGGCGATGATACAAATTTGTGAAGGAAAATATCACCAAGTTAAAAGAATGTTCGCAGCTGTGGGCAATCACGTAGAGCGACTGGCGCGTGTTTCACTGGGAGCTCTGATTTTGCCCGAAAAACTGGCGATAGGACAGTGTATGGAATTATTGCACAAAGATGTTGAAAACTTGTTCAAACCACAGGATTTTGACCTTTTTTACAGTCAATTTTTCCCTGTTTTTTCGGCAAATCTAATAAACAACGATTTATAACTTTGGCAATTTAGCAACTTGAAAAATTTTGCAAAGTATGGTATCATATTATCATAGCTGATAGCGGAAAAAAATATATCGGCACAATTTTATACTGGAGGAACAGATTAAAAATGGCAGGCTTAACACTTAAAAACATTTATAAGAAATATCCGGGCGGCGTTGTCGCTGTTTCAGATGTAAATTTAGAGATAAGAGATAAGGAGTTTATCGTTCTTGTTGGACCTTCCGGCTGCGGTAAGTCAACAACTCTCCGTATGATCGCCGGTCTCGAGGAGATATCAGAGGGCGAGCTTTATATAGGCGACAGACTCGTTAATGATATCGCTCCTAAGGACAGAGATATCGCAATGGTTTTCCAGAACTACGCTCTTTACCCTCACATGACAGTTTTCGAGAACATGGCTTTCGGTCTTAAACTCCGTAAGGTTCCTAAGGACGAGATCGAGAGAAAGGTAAACGAGGCTGCTAAGATCCTCGACCTTACACACCTCCTCGACAGAAAGCCAAAGGCTATGTCAGGTGGTCAGAGACAGAGAGTTGCTCTCGGTCGTGCTATCGTTCGTTCACCTAAGGTATTCCTTCTCGACGAGCCTCTCTCAAACCTCGATGCTAAGCTCCGTGCTCAGATGAGAACCGAGATCGCTAAGATCCACAAGAAGCTGGGTACTACATTTATCTACGTAACTCATGACCAGACAGAGGCTATGACAATGGGTGACAGAATCGTTTGTATGAAGGACGGTTTCGTTCAGCAGATCGATACACCTCAGAACCTCTACGAGAACCCTGTAAACAAGTTCGTTGCAGGCTTCCTCGGCTCACCTCAGATGAACTTCATCGACGCAGAGCTCAAGGAAGAGTACGGTCAGTATATCGTTGAATTCGGCGCAACAAACGGCAGAGGCAACAGATATCAGATCATCGTTCCTGAGTCAAAGGTAAACGAAGACCTCGGCGCTTATGTTGGCAAGGAGATCATTCTCGGTGTACGTCCTGAGTCTATCCACGACGAGGAAATGTACCTTTCAAATGCTTCTACAGGTGTTATCGACGCTAATGTTGAGATCACAGAAATGATGGGTGCTGAGACATACCTCTATCTCCTTTGTGAGGGTATTCCGCTCACAGCAAGAGTTAGCCCAAGATCAACAGCAAGACCTGGTGACGACATCAAGGTTGCTATTGATCCTAACAGAATCCATATCTTCGATAAGGAAACTGAAAAGGCTATTGTAAACTGATTAATTCTTTTCATATTTATCCTTTCTTTCTTGGTACACAGCGCCGCAAGACGTTGTGTACACGCAAATCACCGCAGTATATACTGCGGTTTTTTGCGTTATAGGAATAATTTAAGCTGCAGGAGAATACAATGAGCAAAATAAGAGATTATCTTGAAGCCCACAAGCAGGAAATGATAGACTTTCTTGCGGAATTAGTGGCTATACCAAGCGTTCAGGGCGAGGCTGAGGAGGGCTTTCCCTTCGGAAGAATGCCTGCTAAGGCTCTGGAAACTATGCTGAAAAAGTGCGGGGAGTTCGGTTTTACTGTTGACAATGTGGAAAACTACGCAGGCTCGGCGGATATAAACTCGCTTCCTGCGGAGCTTGCCGTGCTCACACATCTGGACGTAGTCCCCGTGGGTACAGGCTGGACCACAGAGCCCTATGTACTGCGCCATGAGCCCGATACAGACAAGCTTGTAGGCCGCGGCGCTATCGACGACAAAGGTCCTGCCGTTGCGGCTCTGTTTGCCGCAAGAGCTGTTAAGGAGCTGGGACTGCCGCTTAAAAAGGGCATACGTCTTATTTTCGGCACAAATGAGGAAAACGGTTCCGCAGACCTTGCATACTACCGTGAAAAGTGCGAATTACCGCCAATGGTGTTCACTCCCGACGGCGAGTACCCCGTGATAAACGCCGAAAAGGGTATGCTGAGAGTTTATTTTTCAACAGAATGGTCTTTGCCTGTTGAAATCAAGGCTGGAACTGTTATAAACGCCGTTCCGTCTGAGTGCAGGATAACATCGACTTTTGATCCTAAAACAGGCTGCGGAGTATTTTTCGATACGGAAACAGGAAAAACAACTAAGATTACGGAAAAAAAGACTCATGTTGAGACTATAAACGGCGTTTCAGCTCATGCTTCGACTCCCGAAAAGGGCGAAAATGCTATCACGAAGCTTCTTTCGGCTGGCAGGATAGACTGTGAGCCCATGAACGAGCTGAAAAAGCTCTTTCCCCACGGCGAGTTCAACGGAAAGAGCTGCGGACTTGGCTTCAGCGACGATATATCGGGCGATATGACCTGTGTGCTGTCAATGCTTAACACCGAAGACGGCAGACTTCACGGAGGTATCGACATTCGTTTCCCACTTGACCGCACAAAGGCAGAGATAAGCGATATCATCTGCGGAAGACTTAGTGCGGCTGGCTTTGATATCGACTCCTGCGAGGGAGTTGAGCCCCACTGCACCGACGAAAACAGCGAGTTCGTGCAGGCGCTTCTCCGCGTATATGAGCGTGTTACAGGCGATAAGGGGCGCTGTATAGCCATTGGCGGCGGCACCTACGTCCACGAGATAGAGGGCGGAGTTGCCTTCGGTGCGGAGTTCCCCAACGAGGACGGTCATATGCACTGCCCCGACGAGTTCATCACAGTGGAGAATCTGCTGAAAAACGCGGAGATTATGGCAGAGGCTATGGCGGAACTGTGCTGCTGATTAATTATAAAGGAAAGATTTTGACGTTTCTTAAAAATGAAATTGCTCGTACATTGTGCTGTAAGCGATGTACGAGCATTGATTTTTAAGAAAGTGAGCGAGTTTACGAGCGACAACGTGGTCGCGGTCGAGCTGGCTCAGCTCGAGGCGGACTTTAAGTCCGCCTTTTGCTATCTGTCTGTTTTATTGGTAGTAGTTGACTTTTCGCCGTCGTGCTCCTTTTTGCCGTAAAGACCGTCAATAACGTCGTCCACAGCGTTCTGAGCGCCGTCGATGACGTCCTTGCCTGCATCGCCTGCACCGCCGACTATATCCTTGCCTGCGTCGCCGATACCGTCGGCAGCGTCGTCTATTCTGTCCTTAACGGAGCTATCCTGCCTTCTGTCGGTAGTGCTCTCGTATCTTTTTTCAGTTGTGCTTTCCTCCATTACTGCGCCGTTTCCGTTGTCGGTGTAATGACCGTCGTTATTGTCTCCGCAGCCTGTAAGAGTTGCACAAACCGTAAAAAATATGGAGCATATTGCTAAAAGCTTTTTCATACAAATCATATCCTTTACAGAGTTTCGCTGTGGAGTCGTTTTCCACAGCGTATTTTTATTGTTTACTCATTTTCCCTGATTATCCACAGCCTTTTCAACTTTTTACCCCTTCCAGAAACTGTATTTTACGTTATTTTCCACTCTTTCAACAGAGTTATCAACAATCGAACAAATGAATCCACAGTCTATTCAACACCGTGTTGAAAACTTTTCCACCCCACTGTGAAATGAAATTAGGACTATATTGCTATTTTTTTCTGTAAAAAGAAAAATTGACCGAGGTCATTTTTCCGCTATATATGTATGAAAAACTTGTTTGTGCACCTTTCCGTGATATTTTGTGTTTTATATGCTATTAAGCGGCGAGCCGCCGCAGCCTTTTTCGCGTTGTAATATCAGCAAAAGGGAAAGTTTTTTCCGCGATTGTTGCTATTTATAAGCTTATATGCTATAATTAATGCAAAGCATTAATTATAAAAGATTAAAATGCCCTTGCAGATACGCAAATCATAGATTTGCTCCCTGCAATCGGGCGATTATAGCATAATGCTTCGCTTTTATGCTATAATTGATGCAAAGCATTAATAAAAAAGAAAGGCGGTGTGAGATTGAACAGACTTATCGACAAACTTGCGATTCTTCTTTTGTGCATGATGAGCCTTGCTATGAGCGACAGCTTTATTGAGCCTGTTATCGTGGCTATTACGGCAGTCACGGCTTCTGCGGCTGCACAGCTCCTGACGGGCAAAGCGGCAGCTTCAGTGATAATAGCCGCCTGTTCGCTGGCTTGCGGAGTATATCCGCTGTTCTTCTGTATGATACCGCTGATGCTGTACGACGCGCTTTGGGAGAAAAAATGGTGGCTGGTGCTGCCTGCGGCGGCAGTTTTGAGGAATATCGGCGACATGAGGATAATGCAGATAGTCATGACCTTGGCTGCCATAGCAGTCACCGTGATAATATATCACCGTGTTTCGGGACTTGAACAGACCGTCACGAAGCTCACACTGCTCCGTGATGAGATAGCAGGAAAGAACAGACAGCTGGGCGAGCAGAATCTCCGACTTGCGCAGGCTCAGGATAACGAGATACACCTTGCCACTCTAAAGGAGCGCAACCGTATAGCTCGTGAGATACACGACAATGTGGGACATATGCTCACGCGCTCGCTTTTGCAGTCGGGAGCCCTCATCGTCATCAACAAGGACGAGCAGCTCCGCGAGCCGCTGGAGAGCCTGAAAAGCACTCTCGACAGTGCTATGACCAGTATCAGGGAGAGCGTTCACGATCTCCATGACGATTCAATAGACCTGAAAAAGGTCATCGAGGACAGCATAAGCAGCGTTGACAGCAGGTTCACGGTCATGCTGGACTGTGACGTAAGCGAATACATGGCAGGCAATGTGAAGCTCTGTATGATAGGCGTGGTCAAGGAGGGGCTCTCTAATGCGGTGAAGCACTCCACGGGAGATAAGATAAGCATTATCGTCCGCGAGCACCCTGCATTCTATCAGCTCATGCTGGAGGACAACGGCAGCTGCTCGGAGATAAAGGAAAGCGGCATAGGCTTGAAGAATATGCGTGACCGTGTGGAGGCGCTGAAAGGCAGGATAAGCTTTACGCCTTCTGCCGAGGGATTCAAGATATTCGTTTCAATTCCGAAGCAGTAGATTTTGTAGGGGCTGGCGTCCTCGACAGCCCCTTAAGGGACGCCCTCTCTTGCAGGTCCCCCTAATCGGGTCCGTCCCCTCTGTCGCGTTGCGACATCTCCCCACCCTGTGGGGAGTCACCCTCTTCCAAAAACAGTCCACTGGACTGTTTTTGAAATTCACCCTTGCGGTGACTCCCTGTAGTACAGGGAGATGTCAGCGTAGCTGACAGAGGGTACTCGCTCCTGTTAGGAGCGCTTTGTAACTGCGGGGCTTTGCCCCAGGCTAACCGCCCCAGCCCCTCTGTCGCTTTGCGACATCTCCCCACACTGTGGGGAGTCACCCCACCAGAGGCGCTGCCTCTGACCTTACCGGTCCGTCCCCTCTGTCCTTCGGACATCTCCCCATCTTATGGGGAGTCACTCTGCCAAAGGAACACAGTCCCTTTGGAATCCCGTTCATGGGTTCATTAAGTTATTACGTAAAAGGAGAATTTATGAATATAGTAGTGATAGACGACGACAAGCTTGTAGCGCTGTCGCTGAAAACAATTCTTGAAAGCACAGGCAGTATCACTGTTGCCGCTATGGGTTCGAGCGGCGAGGAGGCAATAGAGCTCTACCGTCAGCATTGTCCCGATATAATGCTCATGGATATCCGCATGGAGGGCATGACAGGTATTGAAGCAGGCGAGGTCATACTGAAAGAAGCTCCCGAGGCTAAGATACTCTACCTCACCACATTTTCCGACGATGAATACATAGTCAAGGCGCTGAATATGGGCGCAAAGGGCTATATACTGAAGCAGGACTTCGACGGCATAGCTCCTGCCCTTGACGCGGTAATGCGCGGACAGAGCATATTCGGCGACAAGATAATCAATAAGCTCCCCGAGCTGACAGTGCCTAAGAAATACGACTTTGCCGCTCACGGCATAAGCGACAAGGAGCGCGAGATAATGGAGCTTGTGGCGTTAGGTCTCAGCAATAAGGAGATATCCGAGAAGATATTCCTCGGCGAGGGAACTATCCGAAACTATATCAGCAATCTCCTCGATAAGCTGGAGCTCCGCGACAGAACACAGCTTGCGGTATATTATTACACGGAAGTCAAGGCATAAACAATATAATAATAAAAAACAGCGAAGAGTGATTCTTCGCTGTTTTTTTTATGAAGATGGTATAGAAGATTACTTAGTTGGGAGCTCCTTTATAAGACCAAGGAGATACTTCTGTATAGCCAGAGCGTCCTCTGTAGTAACACCGTCGTTGTTGCCTGTTACATCAGCGTTTGCGTAGCCTACCTCTGTGATATGATGATTATCACTGCCCTTTATTCCGAACTTATTGGGGTTAGCAAGGCTCTGCATGATGATAACTGCGTCTGAAAGGTCTACCTGACCGTCGTTGTTAGCGTCGCCGTACTTTGTTACCTTAATATCGTCATTCTTTGTTGTGGTGAATGTTACCTGTACTGATGTTGTCATTGTCTTGGAAGTAGTTGTAGTAGTTACAGGCTTTGTTGTTGTGATTACAGGAGCGCCGCCCTCTTTGTATACAGCCTTGATAGATACGCCCTCGCTTACGGGAACTGTTATCTCGTCTGATGAGGTATCGCTTACTGTAGCGCCTGTTACCTCCCAGTGGTCGAAGCTGTAGCCTTCCTTGGCTGTAGCCTTTACGGTTACAGGATAGTCTGTGAAGTACTTTCCGCTCCATGTGCTGAGAGAGTCGTCAAGCTTGATAGTATTGAACTTTACAGAGCCCTTGCTGCCGTCGTTGCTTACGGATACGCTTGCAAGACTGCCTGTAAGGCCCATGTAGCTCTTCATCTGGCTTGTAACGTTGCTGTATCTTGTGTTGTAGAATGTTTCGAGGAGCTGATAATCCTGGTCGAAAGTAGACTCGTTGTGAGTGTGCTTTGATGACGGGAAACGCTTGTATGTATCAAGTATCTGCTGCTTGAAGCCCTTGTAGTAGTTGATAGCTTCTGTAGTCTTTTTGGTATCGAAGTTATAGTTAGCCATATCCATGAAGCTGAGCTCGAACTGCTTCTTGAATTCAGCGTTCTTCATGAGGTTTGTGAAAGCTCCGCTGAGAGATGCGCCGCCTCCCATGAAGCCGCCCCAGCCTCCCATACCGCCGCCGCCGAACTGGCTGAAGCTGTTGTAGGTAGGACCTGTCTCGTTTACCTTGTCTGCAAGGTTTGCAGCATACTCTGTATCAAAGAGCACCATACGCCACTTGCCGTCTGCGTAAGGATTCTCGGGATCGACTGTATTTGCACGCCATACGCCTGTGTTGTTGCTTGGCCAGTCCTTGTTAGCCCAGTAGATCTGAGCTGCAAAGTAGTCGATAAAGCTCTGGATATCCAGCTTTTCAGCTATCTGCTGATAAGCTGCGTCGCTTGTCATATCAGCGCTTGAGATCTGGCTGAGAAGGCTGTTCCACTCGGTGAGATCCTGATCGTTGCCGTCCTCAAGAGAACCGTTCTTGATGAAGGAAACGTCGTTCTTCTTGATACCGTAGTGTGACTTGAAGTAATCGGTGTTGTACTTCTCCATGAGCTGATAGATGCCCCAGAATTCGCCGTCGATGAAGAGTATGCACTCGCTTGTAGCCTGAGTAGCCATATCTCTGTCGCCAACGAGAGACTGATTCACTGAGTCACGGAAGAAGCCTGCCATGTTGTCGTTTCCGCCGTTTCTTATAGTGAAGCCGTCGAATGTGTCGATGACCTTGTTATTCTTTTCCTTGGTTGACTTGCCCTCGAAGAGGTCATACTCAACACTGCTCTTGCCGTAGTCCTGACGAGCGAAGATGTTGAAGCTCTTCTGAGCCCATGCACGGGAAGCTGCGCCCTTGGTTCTGATGCCGACGTTCTGGGAAACAACGCTCTTGCCGTTCTCGAATATCTCGATATTGGCAGGACGCTCCCATTCTGGGCCCTTCTGGTTGTAGTTAGCCTGAGACATGAATGCGAAATCTCCCATTCCGCCGCCGCCGAAGCCGCCCATGCCGCCAAATCCGCCAGCGCCGCCCTGCTGACCGTCGCCGCCTGCCTGCTGACCGCCAAAGCCGCCGAAACCGCCTGCTGCTGCACCGTCACCGCCAGCTGCGCCGCCGAACTGGCTCCAGTCAAATCCGCCAGCGCCGCCCTGCTGACCGTCACCGCCAGCTGCGCCGCCGAACTGGCTCCAGTCGAATCCGCCTGCACCGCCTGCCTGCTGTCCGTCGCCGTTCATCTGACCGAAGTTGCCGAAACCGCCTGCAACTGCATTTGTAACATCTTCATCTGCATTGACTACAGGACCGCCGGCGCCGCCGAGCTGTATATCGCCCATATTGAAGCCGCCCTGCTGACCGCCGAAGTTCATGCCGCCAGCCTGCTGACCGTCGCCCTGCTGCTGACCGCCCATGTTCCAGTTGCCCATGTTGAAGCCGCCCTGCTGCTGTCCGTTCTGTCCCTGAGCAGGCTGCTGCTGTCCCTGTCCCGGGTTGCCCCAGTTGCCCATGCCGGGGAAGGTCATGCCTCCGCCGCCCTGGTCGTAGACCTTGCCCAGTACGTAGATACCCTTGTCGTAGTCGAAGAGGTTATCGGGATCTGTAACCAGTGAGATGACCTTCATCTTCTTGTATCTTTCAACGTTAGCTGAGCCAACGAAGTATGTCTTTGTGATGATATCACTTGCTCTGCCCTGCGAGTCAACAGCTACAGCGCGGACTACAGCAGCCTTGAGAACGCCCTCATCGGGAGCGAGGACATCTGTATAAGCTGTGATATCAGTTCTTGCGCTGTATTTGTTGGGCTCGCTTGTCATATCCTTTATTGTAAGAGGAGATGAATACTTTTCTGAGGAAGCTGTAGGATCGCTTCCGTCTGTTGTATAGTAAACTGTAGTGCCCTGCGGTACTTCGATAGAGAGTGAGAAGCCGTTGTCATAGAATCCGCTCTCTGCTGAGAAAGAGGGAGTTCTTACAGCGTTTGAGCCCTCGGGAGCCTTGTTTTCAGCGTTTGGAGTGCCTGCCAGTACATAGAACTCGCCGCTGCCGTCGGGATACTGACCGTAGCTGGTATCCTTAGCCATATCGCCGAATGTTACCTGTGAAGCTATGTTGCCTGATTTATCGGTAAGTGTGAGAGTCTCGCCGCTGGTTGAAAGACCGAAAGGAGCTATCTCCTTGTTGGTCTCGCCTGCTGTGCCGTCGCAGAAGATTATCTTTCTGCCGCCTGCCTGAAGAGTAGTGCCCTCGGGGATAGTGAAGCGATAGGGTGTCTCCGCCTTGTCTGTGATACCCCAGCCGCTGATGTCTACAGCGCTGCCTGAGCCGTTGTAGAGCTCTATCCAGTCATATGTGCCGCCGTCGGGTGCAACATATGAACCGTTCTTCGGACAAACCTCGTTGATAGTAACAGTGCCTGCCGCAGCAGCCTGACTTGCAGGAATAAGACCTGCTGTGCCGAGGAGCATAGCAAGGCTCATGATACCTGCGCCTGTTCGCATAGCTGATTTCTTGAACATAAAACGTCCCTCCAATGTAATTTTTCATGTTTTTGAGCGTGATACCGCCCGATTTTTCGATTAATCTTTAAGTAGATAATAAATAAATAGTCTTAAAATAATCTTAAAGTAAACTGAAAATGAAAAATGTGGAAAATGAACTTAAAGTTCAATATATCTGGATATTTGGCAATTTCAGAATAACATTATCACCAAATGAAGTCAACTAACAGCGCAAATTTTGAATAAATTATGAAAAAGTCAGCAATAAATGAAACGTTCTGTGCATAAAAGGTGTACTGAATATCCAGAAAAAAACGCTTGACGTCCCCGTAAATATAGGGTATCATATTGTATGGGCGCTTTCCGAGCGCCCGTGATACATCTAAAAGATACATTATGTAGGGGCTGGCGTCCTCGACAGCCCGATATGATAAAATAATAACGGGGCGATGTAGGCATCGCCCCCTACAATATGAAAAGGGAGAAAAACGCAATGTTTCAAGGTTTTTCGCAGGAAGCACTGGAATTCCTGCTTGGTATAAGACACAACAACAATAAGGACTGGTTCGAGCCGCGGAAAAAGATATACACCGAGAAGATATTCGAGCCCATGAAGGCTCTCGGTGAGGAGCTTTTCGCGCCCTTTGCCGATACAGACGGTATGATGTACAAGGTTGGCAGGATATACCGCGACGAGAATTTCGCACCCTATCTCCACTACCGCGATACCATGTGGATATACGTCCGCTATGATGCGTGGTACTGGAACAAGACTCCCACGCTGTATTTCGAGCTTTCTCCTGAGGGAGCGGAGTTCGGCTTCCGTATCTCCAAGCCCGAAGCCGCCGTCATGGAGCGTTTTCGCAGCGGACTTCTCGAAGACGCGGAACCGTTTATCAACATGGTAGATGAACTTGTTGAAAACTGCGGACTTACTCTCGGCGGCGACGAGTACAAGCGGAAAAAGCCCTGTCCCGTACCCGAGCTGGAGCGCTTCTTTATTAAAAAAGGGCTGAGCCTTTACACAAAGGTCAGCGAGTCAGCGGAGCTTTTTTCCCGAAAAATAGCCGAGCACACCGCCGAGGTGTTCAAGGCATTGCAGCCTGTAAACGACTATTTTCACGAAATTGTTGAAATTGAGGAGCTGGCAAAGGCTATCGAAAAAGAGGACAAGCTCCAAACAGAGCCCGAGCCCGAGATAAACATGGTAAAAGCTCCCGATGTTGAATTCATGTGGTGAGCAGCGTGACGCTGCACCCTTGCCCCGTTGCCGCTTGCAAGCTCGCTCACTTTTTCCAAAACCGTTACCTGTACATCGCTTACGGCACATTGTATATTATATGCGGAACGAATCAAATCTGTAGGGGCTGCCTTTGGCAGTCCGCGCCTAACGTAATAAATATGATTAACCGTATTGTAGGGGGCGATGACCACATCGCCCCGAATATTTTGATTATTCCACGCATAATAATTATGAATTATGCATTATGCATTATGAATTAAAACAGCCCTCTTACGTCCTCAAAGCTGAGAGTCGGCTGCAATGCGAGATTTATCCCGAATGCAAGGAGCTGAGAGGCTCTTTCGGTCAGTCGGTCTATATCACGGGGAGTTACCATCATGTTGGGCAGCTCCCCGTTTATGCTTTTTCCCGTGAGGCTTCTCACTATGGTATGCATATCCACAACTGTCGGGACTCCAACAGCTATAACGGGAATGTGGAAAAGCTTCTCCGAGAGCTCCTGCCGACGGTTGGAAACGCCGCTCCCCGGGGAAATTCCCGTGTCCGTGAGCTGTATCGTCGTGCCGAGACGGCTAATATCCGTGCAGGCGAGGGCGTCAATGGCGATTATGGCGGCAGGGCGGAGCTCCGCCGATATAGCGCGGACTATCTCCGCAGTCTCGATACCCGTCTGTCCCATGACTCCCCCTGCAAAGGCGCTGACAGGTCGCAGGGACGTGAGAAAGTGCTCCTCGCCGCTGTCGAGCTCACCACGCAAATGCCGCGTAGCAAGCACCTTTGCGGCAGTCTGGGGACCTATGGCGTCGGGAGTTATATCGTTGTTGCCAAGTCCTACCACAAGGACCTCCCCCTCGGGCAGAAGTGCGGCGAGCTCCTGCGAAAGCTCCTGAGCCATGAGCTGATAATCGTCGGAAAATCGGCTCAAACTGCTGCCCTCAAGGGTGATATAGCGTCCCCTGCCCTTGCCGATAGCGTCAAGGCAGCTGTCGTCGTCGATGATGATCTCCGTAATGTCGAAGGCTTCTCCCCGAGTATAGATGTGAACGTTTTCGGGAAGGCTGTCAGCGGAGAAGCTTTCAAGTGCCAGATCTGTGCGTATTTCCATATATTCCTCCATATTGTGCATATTGCTTTAATTGTGGAAAATATTTCTAAGGATAATTTCACTTTTAACTATTGAAAACAATGTGGAAAAATGCTATAATTATATTTGTCTCAGTATGGCAGCTGTGCGTTGCAGCTGTCGGGAGTGAACGAACCCGTGTTTGCTCCTATTATCTGTAAGATGCGGACGAATATACAGTCTGCATTATCCAAGGAGGTGTAACAAAATGCCAAACATTAAGTCTGCTAAGAAGAGAGTAAAGGTTAATGCAACAAAGGCTGCTGCTAACAAGGCAAGAAAGTCTAATCTCAAGACTATCCTCAAGAAGGCTGACGCTGCTGTAGCAACAGGTTCTGCTGATAAGGCAGAGGCTATCAAGGTTGCTATCAAGAGAGTTGACCAGGCTTGCGCAAAGGGTCTTATGCACAAGAATAAGGCTGCAAGAAAGAAGTCACAGCTCGCTAAGAAGCTCAACTCTGCTGAGTAATCGGTCTCTTTAATATAAGAATCAAAACCCCTTGCGGACAACTCACGGTCTGCAAGGGGACGTTTTTTTGCGGAAAACGAAGTTTTTCGCAGTTATTAGTGATTAGTGCATAGTGATTAGTTATGTAAGGTTGCCCTTACAATGGTTTATTAAAGTTTTTATTGATTTACGGGCGAGCGGAACTCGCCCCTGCATGACTAACAACTAATCACTAATAACTAATAACTAACAACTAATCACTAAAAATGCGTGATAAACAAAGTTTATCACGCATTTTTCTTAACTCATCTTAGATTTAGCAACCTCGCGGAGAACGTGCTCCATGACCTCCTCGGGAGTAGGCACCTTGCCCTTGCCTATCTTATTTATAGGCGCATTGGGATCCTTGCAGGCTTCTGCAATGGACTTCTCTATCTCGCGCTTTACTTCTTCCTCGCTGACTCCGTTTTGTCTTGCGATGCTTTTGAAAATATCGTTGCTTTTCATTCGACCTCTCCTTTAAAACAGTGTTTTTATTCCTTTACATATACGCCGACTATCTCTGAGATATATGCGCGGTGGTAAGCGTCGCCGTTGAAGAACTTCTCAGGGATACCGTCGTCTGTGATGAATCCGCTCTCCTGTAAGTCATAGCTGTAGAGCTTACGGCATACAAGTACCAGTTCTGACTCTGCAAATGTCACACAGCCGTCTATTTCGGCAGGAGTAAGACCTGTCTCCTTTGCCTTGTCGCAGTCTCTGCCCGAATGTGAGCCGCAGAAGGAAAGGGCTTTTCTGTATTCCTCGCCGAGGAATGAAACCGTATAGCACTCGTTATCCTCGATATACCCATAGGTATAGCGTGTAGGTCTTACATAGCAGGTAAGTACGTTCTTGTTCCAGAGAACGCCAAGCTGTCCCCACGAAGCGGTCATGGTATTGAAATTATCCTTGTTTCCGCCTGTGAGAAGCATCCACTGCTTGCCGATCTTCTCAAAGGGATTGAATGAAAGCTCATTGATCTCGATTTTTTTGAAAGCCATGATAAATCTCCTTTTTTATTTTTTGTTATGTCGAGTCTCTTCTCCGCTGTAGGTCGGGGTGAGGCTTTTTTTACTATAATATGATATTCGGGATCATCACGGCTTATACAGCATCAGTGGGTTCTCAGCGCTGATTTATAGCGCAGTCTCAGCTTATCTGTGATAAGTGCGATAAATTCCGAATTTGTGGGCTTTCCCTTTCCCGTATCTACTGTGTAGCCGAAAAAGGAATTGAGAGTATCCACGTTGCCCCTGTCCCATGCTATCTCGATAGCGTGACGGATAGCGCGTTCAACGCGTGAGGACGTAGTATCGTAGATACCTGCCACAGTGGGATAAAGCAGCTTTGTAACGCTGTCCAGCAGAGTTTTGTCCTCTATAGAGTAGAGTATAGCTGTTCTAAGATAGTGATACCCCTTTATATGAGCAGGAACGCCCAGCTGGTGTATCATATCGGTGACTACTACCTCCATATCGTCGCTGAAGCTGCTTGCTCTGTCGCCGAGTGCGGAGTTTATAGCGGCGCACAGGTCGTCTGCACTGCAAGGACGGAGCAGGAATTTTGAAGCACCGTTCTCGATGACCTGTTTTTCGATAAACTCGTTGTCGTAGGCAGAGGTGACGATGAAAACAGGCGGCTTTACGCCCATTTCACGTACAGTTTTCATAAGGGATATGATATCGCCGTTCTGTGACGATATATCCAGCACAGCAGCGTCGGGGGGATCCTTTTTTATGGATTCCAGTATTACGCCGCAGTCCTTGCGCCTTGTATAGGCATACATACCCTTTTCGCGGAGCTTATTGGCTGTGCTCACGCCTGTTTCGGCAGAGTCGTCGCCGATAAGTACCTTGATCTTGTTATTCATATTTTATACCTCCTTTTGCATGGCAGTCTCATGACCGCAATATCAATGATATCACATCGCAAAAGGAGCAGCAACGGCTAATTATAGGACTTTCTGCGTTATTTATTCGGGAAATGCCGCAAATTATAAGTGTAATAAATCGCCGTCGAAAGCCGCTGTCGCATAAAACTGAAAATCTATGAATAAAGCGGTTATTTCCGCTTTTTTCTGTGAAGGACGCCCTCCGACATTTCTCTTACTCTTGTACCCTCGGGGAAAAGCTTGTCGGCAAGCTTCTGCAAAGCGTTCTTTTTGACTGTTTCTGTATGAACGGGAGCAAGCTTAGGCTCGCTGGCGGCTTTACTCCACTTTTTCTTCACATTATCGGAAAGATAGGGTATTATTTTATTCCTATCGCCGATATAGCTGTGCAATTCGAGGAATTTTAGCGGCAGCTGACAGCCTTCGCCGCCGTATTTCCCGAGGAAGCTGCCGAAGTGGAAGTCCAGCATCTCCTCGAAATCCCTTTTTCCGTCCATAATGCCCTTATTGTTCTTCATGCCTTCGATGAGAGCCTTCTGCTGGTCGTTTTCGGGCTCAAAGTCCTCAATGAAGCCCAGAGGTCCCAGCACTATGAAGCCTATCATGTGGTCGTCGCCGCAGAAGTCGCTTTTTGGCGCTTTTGTCTGCGGTATATCGAAGCCGTAGGCGGCATAAAGTGCAAATGCACATCTCAGCGCCATGAACTTATCCTCGTCGATATCGTAGAGGTGTTCCTCCTCAACGTAGCCGCGGAGCCTGCCAGACTTTACCATGAGCTGGAGCACGGGCTGAAGCATAAGCGAGCGCATACCCTTTACAATGGGCGCTTCAACGTCATTGGCGAAGTTTCCGCCGATATGGAGGATATTCCCTGCACTTGTGCCCGATTTCTTGATAACGGCGTCGAGATAGGCGCTTCCTGCGGAATCGGGGATATTCTGCTCGGCAGGGATAACTATGGCGTCATATGAGCCGTATCCGCAGTTGCAGAGCACCTTGACCACCACATCTCTCGGATAGTAAGAGTCCGAGACGATTATGACCTTATGGCGGCAGTCCTTTGCTTTATCGAAGAGAAGCTTTCCCATTTTACGCGGAAAGGCGAAATGCTCAACAAGGTCGCATTCCCTTGTCATCAGCTTTTCCCTTGCCGTCGGGGGAAGTCCGCTTATCTTCATGAATATGTCGTATATCTTTTCAAGGGTGACGTTGCTTTTGAGGGCGTATTTCTTCTCGGCAGCCTTCTGCGCCTCTATTCTCAGCTCGGAAAAGGTCTTGCTGCCCGTGCTGAACATTGCGAAGTCCTCCTCCATGAAGAGGAAGATGTCCTCATTCCGTGAAAACGGCATAAGCACCAGCGTATCCCACATCTTGAAGCTCGTGGCGGAGTGGTCGTTGCGGGACACCTCATGTAGCATTTTCACGGTCAGTTCGTCCTGCGGCGGAGAATTATGCCGCAGTGGTGAAAATTCGTCGTTCATGCCGCACCTCTTTTCGTTATTTTGCGGTTGTCGTCGGAGCCGATGATGTCTCCGCCTCTTTTTCCTTTTCCTTTGGCTCGATGCCGCGCATTTTCTGATACTCGTCAAGAGTCATGGCGCCGTCGGAGTTGTATGCTCTTATAAGAGCGTCCTTGCTGGTGAATTCCTCGTTGTATTCGCCCTTTTCGTTCTGAACGTACTTGCCGTACCAAACGCCGAAGAATGACCATACTGCGTTGTCGCGGAAAGCCGTGTCCATATCGGGAACGCTTCCGCATTCGCTGATAGCGATGAGCTTATCCGTGCCCGTGAACTTCTGAACAGCGGCAAATTCCTCATAGAATCGGCTGCCGTAGTCCTTTTCGCCGTTGAAGTAAAGGTCAACTGAGGCTATATCGAATGTGCGCTTGTCAACCATAGCGCTGTTGCTCTGACCGTTCCATATCCAGATGAGGTTGTCCAGCTCGAAATACTTGGTAAAGCGGTCGTAAATGAGCTTCCAGAGCCATTTATAGCCCTCAGAGCCCTTTGCACCCCACCAGTACCAGTCGCCGCAGCCCTCGGGGAGAGGTCTCCACAGCACGGGAACGCCTCTGTTTTTCAGCGATATGAGCTGACCTGCCATATTGTCTATATCAAGTAAAAGTCCGTAGCATTCCTTGGAAATATCGCCCTTGCTGTAGAGCTCGCGGAGCTCTTCCTCCGTAAGCTCGGCAATTTCCTTGTCGGTGACAGCCTTGGAAATATCGAAATCAGTGTCCTCTGTGCGGACGGCGCTCTTTTTCTCCGAGGGCGACTTCCAGTACCAGCTTACACAGGAAATACCGCCGTTCAGATACCATTCCGCAGCCGCGTCAACTTCCTTGAAGCTTGCGTCGTAGCTGTTGTCGGGGACTTCAAAATTCGAGAAGCGTATAACAGGGTATTTGCCTGTGGTTCGGTAAACAAGGTCAAGCTCGGAGTTGTCTCCGCCGTAGGCATACTGACCTGTTATCATGTATTTTCCGTAGTTCTCGGACAGGAATGACATAAGCTCCTTTGCGGATTCCCCTGCCTTTTTGTTTACAAGCTCGCCCTTTGCGTCGTAGCTTATATCGCTGAGGGAGGTATTGTTCTCGATTTTGAGATAATCAAGGCACATATCGCCGTTTTCGGGAGTAATCTCAAGCTTTTGCTTGCCTTTTGTGAGGAAAACGCCGTAAATGGTGATATAAGTGAACTTTCCGTTATCTGTAGTCTTGAACTCGGTGAGCTGCTCGTCGCCCAGCTTCAAGCGGCAGGTAACAGCCTTGTCCGTTGAGATATTGAACGAAAGGTCGTAGTGCTGATTGCTGGGTACATCTATCTCGAACACTACCGAAGCCTTGCCCTCGCTGCCGAAGCCTGTAACATAGCCGTCGCCGCTGAATTCGGGCAGGTCTGTGGCAGCCTTTGCGCCGCCTTTCAGTTCAGCCTTTTCAGCCTCGTAAAGATTGCCCGAGGCTTTCTTTTCTATCTCGGGATAGGTCACGGGATAGTCGGGAAAGGTCTCAACAGGTACGGCAGTAGTTGGCTCTGCGGTCTTTTTAGCGGTAGTTTCCTCCACTATAGGCACAGAAGCCGTCATTTTGTTTTTCTTGTCGCAGGCTGCAAAAGCCGAAGCGGCAGCTCCCACAGCACAGGCGAGAGCTATTATCTTGCGAATATCCATTTATTCCTCCTGTTTTATCAGGCTTTGATATTATATGTCTTACCCTCTTCGGTATTGATGATGATGACGCCGTCCTCGATGACGTAGTCAACTGCCTCTCCGCCGCAGGATACGCTTACAGCGGTATTAGCTCTCAGGCGCAGCTCTCTGCCGGAGTCAGATGTGATATCGGCATAGCATAGCCTGCTTTCAGCCCAGTATATGTCAACTTTGAAGCCGCCCTTTGCACGGAGCCCCTTGATGTGACCGTTAGTCCATTCCTCGGGAAGTGCAGGCAGCAGATTTATCTCGCCGCCGCAGCTCTGCATAAGAGCCTCTGCAATAGCGGCTGCGGCTCCGAAGTTGCCCTCTAACTGCAAAGGCGGCTTGGAGTCGGTGAGATTCGGGTTGCAGTAATGTGATATCATGCGTTTGAGATTTTCCGAGACCATAGTGCCGTCGTAAAGTCTCGCCCACATATTGGTCACCCATGCGCAGCTGTAGCCCATATGGCTGCCGCCGTTGATAAGTCGGCGTACAAGGGTAGCTCTTGCCGCGTCGGCAAGCTTAGGCGTTCTGTAGGGATTTATAAGGTCTGCTGGATACAGAGCGAAGAGCTGGGATATATGTCTGTGGCCTATATCGGTCTCGTCATAGTCCTCCAGCCATTCCATTATCTGACCGTATCTGCCGATATTCGGCATTGGCAGCTTTCTCAGCATATCCGCTAATTTTGCGGCAAATGTCTCATCTTTTCCGAGGATGCCTGCCGCCTTTATGGTATCGGCAAAGAGCACGGTGAGTATCTGCGAATCCATTGCAGGGCTCATGCATATACTTGCCGAAGTGCCGTTTTTGTCGATATAGGTGTTTTCGGGAGACACCGACGGACCTGTCAGCAGTCTGCCCTTTTCGTCGGCGGTGAGGTATTCCGTGAAGAACTCCGCCGCTTCCTTTAATATATGGTATTTCTCTTCAAGGAAGTCCCTGTCGAGAGTATATTCATAGTGCTCGAATATGTGGATAGCCAGCCAAGCGCCGCCCATAGGCCATATGCTTGATGTGGCAAGCTCGTCCTGAGGAGCTGTATCTCCCCAAATATCCGTAGAATTATGGCATACAAAGCCCTTGTTTATGCCGTACATTTCCTTTGCGGTGACTCTGCCGTTGCCGCAGACGCGCTCCAGCAGGTCAAACAGCGGCATATGGCATTCCGAAAGGTTGCAGCTCTCAGCAAGCCAGTAGTTCATCTCGGTATTGAGATTGAGAGTATAGCGGCTGCCGTTTGGGGGAGCTGTCATTTCGTTCCACAGTCCCTGTAAATTTGCAGGCTGAGTGCCTGCACGGCTGCATGATATGAGGAGGTATCTTCCGAAGTTGAAATAAAGCTCGAAAAGCTTGTTATCATTGATAAGGCGGCGGCAGTCCAGATTGTCCAGCTCGTTGCCTTTGAGACGGTCGATACGCTCGTTTGTATTGAGGAAAGCTATCTCCTCGTTGTCGCTGTTGTCGTTGAGAGAGAGCTCTACGCGGTCAAAAAGCTCCCTGTAGTCGTTTACGTGTCGGTAGTAGAGCTCGTCGAAGTCGCACTGCATAGCCATTTCCGCGTCAAGCTGAGCGGATTCCTCGAATATCTGGCTGTAGAAGCTTGTGCGGACAGAGAGGACTATCAGTACCTCGTCTGCATTTTTCACGCAGAGCTTGCTGCCTGACGCCTTGACCTCGCCGTTTTTAGCATTTGCGCCGAGACAGGCTGCATAGAGGATACCGCCGCGGCTGTTGGTGCCGCCGTTAAAGAGTATCATATTGCTGCCGCAGGGGCGGTTGTCGTCGAAGTTATCCTCGCGGCTGTCCATATAGCATGAAAGGGACACCGACTGAGGCTGTGAAGCCGAGATACGCACTACCATGACTTCATCGGGTGCTGATACGAAATATTCCTTGGTATAGACGATATCAGCCGCAGTAAATGAAGCGTCCGCAACGGCGCTGCCGATATCGAGGCTTCGTGAGTAGCTAAGAGCCTTACCGCCCAGCTCAAGGTCGATGTGGAGCTCGCCGAGGGGCATATACCGCCTCATATTGGGAGTTACGCCCTGCATTTTGCTGAGAGCGACCTCCTCAGCCTCGTGGGGCTTGCCCTCCATAAGGAGCGCCCTTGCCTCCATGAAGCCGTCCTTTGCCTCGGGATTTATCCTGTGGCGCAGACCGCCTGACCATATGGAGTCCTCGTTAAGGACTATAGACTCCTTAGCAGGAGTGCCATATATCATAGCTCCGATTCGTCCGTTACCTATAGGGAGAGCTTCGCTGAAGCTCTCAGCTGGGAAGTCGTATTTCATTAAAGTTTCAGTACTCATATTTCATCTCCTATAGACATTGTTAAACGTTTGCCAAAACACATTATAACACATCTTAAAAAAAATATCAAGTTTACGGAAATAATAGCCATATATTGGCGCACATTGTGCGCCCGAGCCCTTAGCCTGTAGGGGCGGTGACTCCCCACAGTGTGGGGAGATGTCCGAAGGACAGAGGGGCGCGGCTCCTGTTGGGAGTTCCGCCGCCCGTTTGTTATGGTGAAAATACGGAAAATGCTCTGTAGGGGAGGGCGCCCTCGCCCTCCCGTAATATATGTATCATAATAGTCGGGAGCCCGAGGGCGAGCTCCCCTACAAATGGTCATTTGAAGTCTTTACGAGACTTGCTGACTGCCAAAGGCAGCCCCTACAAGTCGGGTATTGACATATATACGAAAATACATTAATATAAAAACGTACCCCATGATATATTTTTTTATTTTAACATCAAAAAACTTCGTCTTTTTTGCCCTCAGAAATCACTTATTATAGAATAACTATCCGAAAGGGGCGGTATTATGAAAAAATTCATCAGTATATTAGCAGCTCTTACACTTATGGCAGGCTGTTTTTCGTGCAGCGAGGAAAAGGACTCAAAGTCCGACAGCAAGCCTGTTGAGGCTGATACAACTATATCCGAAGCAGACGGCTCGGTGGACGAGCCCGTAGTTCAGCAGCAGGCGGAGTTCCGCGAATACAACGCCGAGGACTTCAAGACTATCAACGTAAACCTCACCAAGACCGACAAGGAGCCGCCGTTCAAGCTCCACAGCCTTAATATCAGCGAGCTGGACTTCGGTGAACGTATACCGCCATGCAAGCAGGGCGAGTACCGCGACATCTATAAGCCCGATTTCAGCGACATCGACGATCCTGATATAGATGATGAATACAGGGAATATATGGAGAGTGTCAGGACGGAATGGGAGAATATCTGTAAGGTGCCTGCAAAGGGCGCTATTCAATTCTGGCGTCAGTGTGGAAACGATATATACGCCGCTGTAGGCTATGACACCTACTGCTCAGGGGGAGACCATGAGGTATCCATCTTCCGCGTTGACGGTCTCACAGGCGAAGCCACGGAGATATACCGCCATTCCGATCCCGAAAGCAGTTTCTACGTGGAAACTATCGCTGTGCCAAACGGCAAGGTGTACATTGCCGTAAGGGATAAGGGACTCATGTACCTTGACGGCGACAAGCTGGTACCAATGCATTATCTCGATGGGTATTCCCATTCTCTTATGGGGGATTCCTCGGATAAATTAGTTTTTATGAGTACGAAAGAAGATTTAAAGGAAGTTCCTGTTGATTATGAGGCAAAAGAGGGCGAAGTATTCCGTCGATATTCCGAAAATGAAGCATATCTTATTAATGGGGAAGAAATGGTTATAAGCGAATATTTCCCCGATAAGGACGAATGGAAAGAGATATCGAGAAGAACATACACGCCTGAGGAGATAGACTCGGGGATAGAGTATGAAAACTTACCGCGTGTATACGGCAAGCTTGCTGCCCATACGGAAAAGCCCGAGGGCAAGCGCAAATTGGACGTCGTTACCGACGAATACCGCGTAGGTACGGGTATCACGGGCTTGGATATCCTCTATGCAGACCACGACAGGCTGGTGGTCAAGCTCAGTAACAAGAATATCGTTCACGTCTTTGATATGGCAAAAATGGAGCATTATGTGTTGGATTGTTCGGGCTTAGCGCCTATGAGCCAGTATTTCGAGGGCGGACTCTTCGTCTATGCCAACAGTATCGGCGGCTATATTTACTATATTATGCCCGAAATGGGACTTACATTCACGATTTGCAAGCTCCCCGAAGCTCCTGATGGAATGAGCGGCGAAAGTATCAGCTGTGGCTTCAATGCGTACAGAGGTGACAGAAGCTTCGGTTTTCAGCAGGTCATATCTGTAAGCAGAACGCAGAAAACAGATCCCGAAACAAATAACGTATACTATATAGATTATGAAAACGATGAAACGATATATTGGGTGAACGGAGATGAAATGAATGGATAAAAGGAAGCTGAGAGCATTTGCGGCGGCTCTTGTAATTGCCGCGGTATCGGCAAATGTGGGCTGCGAGGACAAGAAAAAGCCCCAGCCCGTCCCCACAGAGAGCGAGACAGGGGGCGACTACCGCGAGGAGACAGCGAAGCTCCCGAGGTGACGGAAAAGCCCGTGTTCAGGGAGTTTGCCGAGTCCGATTTCAAGGACATCACTCTTTCCGTGAACATGGTGGACAAGGAGCCTCCCGTTGAGGTAAGCTCCGTTGATATCAGCGGCTTTGACTTCGGGGAGAAAGTCCCTGTCTGCAACAAGGAGGAGTTCGTCGAGGACTACTACAACAAAGAGCAGCACAACGGTCAACCTTTATTCAGGTGGCAGAATTTCATAAATAAGCCAATAAAGGGCGTCCCCTATAAATGCTGTATATGGAACGGAAAATGCTATATCTACGTCTTGCATGATAATTTCAACATATATGACTGGGAGCTCTACAGCTGTGATATGGCAGGGGGCAAGCCCGAGGAGATATACAGCTGGTCAGCGGAAACTCCCGATGAATACTGCGAAAGCATGAGCTATTTCTGCGACGGAGCTATGTTCTATACATATTTCCGCAAAGAGGAAAACGATAACCTGAAGCAGGTCAAGCGGTTCGACCTTGAAACAGGCAAAGAGACCGTGATTTACGAGGACAGGGGCATAGATGTGGGCATATGGCTCAACGAGGATTATTCGGGGAATATATTGCTTCAGGAGTATCATAACGTCAGCTATGAGGATACTGTAATATATATTTATGACAGCGACAAGGGCGAGTTCGTGAAAGAGGGCGGTACAGAAGCTCCCGAGGGAAAAATAGTGGCAAATGACCGTTTCAATGGAGTATATTCCTATCTCGTAAAGCCCGAGGGCAAGCGCAAATATGAATTGGTCAACGACTATTACCGTATCGGTACGGCTCTTACTACAGGACGTATCGTCTATGCCGACGAGAAGATAGCCCTGCTGTACAATAACGTGAAGCTCCACATCTACAACCTTGAAAAAATGGAGCACTGCGTTATGGACATATCGGATATGGGCAATGATATGGCTGTGTATAACGGTATGCTGTTCATCGGCAACAGGGGCAATGAGTTCAGAATGCCTGTTTACTGTATGATACCCGAGCTCGGCATAACCTATCCCATAGTTGAGGACGGTACATACAGCGATATAAGCCCAGCTCCCGACGGCGTGACATTTTACGAAACAAGTCAGGACGTGCAGGAGATAAACGGCTATGAGATAACCGACGATAACGGAGTCGTTTTCTTTGTAGGCGGCTATTCACATTCATACGACAGGATAGACAAGGTCTATACGGTAAAGATGAAATAAAAAAAGGTGCGGATCAGGCTGCTCCCCTTTCCGCACCTTTTTTAGTCGTTAGCCTTTAGCTGTAGGGGCGCACATTGTGCGCCCGCGCAAAACATCGAAAAAACGAATTGTAGGGGGCAATGCCTAACAGGCACCCGTACCCTCTGTCCTGCGGACATCTCCCTGTACTACAGGGAGTCACCCACATCGCCCCGTGATCTATGATTGATTTTATCGGGCTGATGTAGGCATCAGCCCCTACAATCTTAGTTCTTAGCTCTTAGTTCTAAATTACCGAAGGTATTCCTCGATAACGTCCAGCTCCCCGTATGTGCGGAGCAGGGTATATCCCGTATTTGCCAGCACCGCATTTACGAAGTCATCGCGCTCCACGCGGTCAGGTCGGGCGTGGGAGCTGTCGTCCAGCTCGATAAGCGCTACTATGGAGGTGTCCTCGTCTGCAAGTGCAAAGTCGATATGCTTAGCCTTTATCTTGTTGAAGCACTCCATCCAGAATGGGTTCTCGGCTTTTGGCTTTGGTTCGATAAGGTCGGCAAGCCGCACCTTTGTGAAGATATTCAGCCCGTACTCGTCGGCGAGGGGCTTCAGCTTCTTATAAAACTCGTACTCACGGTCTGTGAGTACGGTCTTTGCGTTATATAATTTGGTGATATCGGGCTTGCGGAGCCTCCTGTAAAGCCATATGCAAAAGGCTACTATAAGCCCGATAATGAGAAGTGCAGTAAGTTCGTTTACGTTCATTCTGTAATTAAAGGGAATATGTCTGAAATTCGGCGCATATCAGAGCCGAAAACGCTTTATCATGTGGTCGGCTCTTCCTCGGGATTGAGGATAATATCCTCCTCGGGGATATCCTCGGGAGTTACATTGAAGTCATATTCCGAGAATTTGTCGACTTTCTTGAGCTTTATTTTAAGTCCGTTTTCATTGTCAAGGCAGAGCTTTCCGTCGTTGAGCTTCATGGTGAAGCCCTCGTAATCACGCCACATATAGAGCTGGTCTTTTTTGTCGGGCTCCCATTCATAGGACGAATTCTCGCCGATTATGGACATTGCCGCATTGTTGTCCTCGAAAACCTCGAGCCTGAATGCCGCATTTATCGGGTATTCGCCCAGCTTATCGGTATAGACGGTACCGTCTGAGTTCACTTCCTCGGCTTCCCATCTGCCCATGAAGCCGCTGAAATCCGCCTTGTCAAGTCCGGGCTCTGTAGGACGCTCTATTTCGGTGAATTTACTTGTTTTCATGAGATAGATGATAGTTCCGTCGTCGTAATCGCCGTATCTCATGAGCATCTGTCCCTGTTTTATGGTGCAGTCGTAAAAATCCGTGGGGCTTGCCAGATGAAGCACGTCCTCGCCGTCGATATTGGTGATATTCCATGAGAAATTAAAGGTATTCTCCTTGCCGTGGGGGTTGAGAGCAACTATCATAGTTGCGGTCTTGTCCTCGTTCACCTCTAATTTTGCAACTGCGCTGAGGGGATAGCCTGCGTACTCGGTCTCGTATTCAACGTCCATTACCAGAGCCTTGTAGGACTCCCATTTGCCGATGAACGGCTTTCCCTCGTTGTCTACGGGCTCGTTATTTGTATCGGGCTGTACCGTTACTATTTCTGCGGAGCTGTCATCAGCTGAGGTTTTGGGCTTTTTGTCGGAACAGCCGCAGAAGGTACCTGTAAGCAGGAAGGCTGATAAGCAAAAACAAATTATCTTTTTCATAATATCTCCTTTTTACTGTGTGATGCCGAAGTTCTGTATCGCGCTTGCGGCGCTGTTTATCAGGTAAGGATCTATCTCACTGAATTCGTCAACCTTGACGAGGTGCACCTGAGTGCTGTCCATATCAATGACAAGAGCTTCGTCAACGTATGCAAGCTCCATAGTCTGAGTTTCCTCTTTGCCGTTTAGGTCGGTGACTCTTATTTCTATCCTGTTATCGTCGATGCCTTTCCATATCATGTCCTTGTCCTCATTGGCGTTCTGGATAATGGCATTGTTTACCGCGGAGCTCCATGTCACCTTTCCGCTGTCTGTCAGCTCAAAGCGGAAAAGCGCACCTACAGGGAGCATGATCTCCTCATACTTCTTGCCGTCAATGGTCATGTAGTCCGCCTCCCATTTGCCGTAATACTTGGGATCGCGCTTTGCACCGCAGCCTGCAAGGCAGCAGAGAAGAGCTATGGCTGAAAGAGTAAAAGCTATTATCTTTCTCATGTTTCAGCTCCTTTACCGGAGAATTTATTCACCTTTGCGAGGTAAATATCGAGAGTTCCCTCGTCGGTCTGCTTCTTAGTAACAAGGTCGCAGCCCATAAAGTCGTAATATTCGGTGAACTCGCCCATTTCCTCGTAAAGTATCCTTACGCCGCCGTCGGAGGTGACCTCCCAGCTTACCTGCTGTTTATTGCCGTCGGCATTCCACCAGACGCCGCTGCCGTCGGCAGCAAGGTCATAGCAGTTATAGGTCATATCGGTCTTGTCGCGCTCTCTGCCGCTGAGGTATTCTCTTGCGGTCTCCCATTTGCCAATGGTATTGGCTTTGACGTCTTTCAGCGGGACATTGTTCACGGTCTCAACGGAAACCTTTATCCCGTCCTTGGGAGCAGGTCGGCTGCCGCAGGAAGCTCCGCAGACGGTCAGCACCGCCGCAGCGCATATGCAGAAAAACTGCTTTTTCATATATGCTGTCCTTTCTTACAGCAGGTCATCTGCTGTTGACTTGATTATATGTATTATACATTAAATTTTAACTGTTGTAAAGTCCTTTTTTGCGAAAAAGGCTGCCGCAGTGCGCGGCAGCCTGTGTTTTTACCTTGTTTTTGTCTTGTAGAGCATCCATATGAGCTCGATAACGCCTACTCCGATGAAGCACAGCATGGTCTTCATGCTTGGCTTTTTCACCTTGAAGCGTGTTATGAAAGCCAGTGCGATGAGCAGCAGAGCTCCGCCGTATATCTCGGGGAACCAGTCGCCGCCGATATCCTTATGGAAGCTGTAAAGCAGCGGTATTATCAGCGCAACGCTGGTAACTGGCAGACCTTCATAGACCTTGCGGTTCTCGGAGGTCTTTTTCTGACGCTCCTCCTCGGCTACATTGAAGTACGCAAGTCTTATGACGGCGCACAGCGGAAAGAGCACGAGGATAGGCAGGTCGCACCAGTCCTTCATGCCTACGGAGTAGCCTATGACCGCAGGAAGAACTCCGAAGCAGATAGCGTCGCAAAGGGAATCTATCTGTATTCCGAATTTCTTTTCGCTTTCGGTACGGTCTTTTTTTGTACGGGCGACCTTACCGTCGAACATATCACACAATCCCGATACCATAAGGCATATTATGGCGTATTCGGGGTGAGGTCTCGTGCCGCCGTAGCCGACTGCAAAGAGCATACCGATAACGGAGGAGACGAGGCTCATATATGTAAGAATAACCGTATAGTTATAGTATCCAATCATTTATCAAAACCTCAGACAGCTTAATCATGTCCGCTAATTCAAGGACAAAGATTATTATAACACAAAAAACCTATCTTTTCAAGTATTTTCTTTTAAATGCTGCAAGTAAAATATGGATTTTTTGTGAATTTTACGCAAAATGCGGTCATTACGCCTTTTTCGGTCTGCCTCGCTTCTTAGGAGCCGTTTCAGCCTTTTCGGGAGCAGGCTTTGCCGTCTTTTTTCTTCCCGAGGTCTTTGCCGCCGTGGTTTTTGCCGCTGTTCTCTTTGCAGGAGCCTTCTTAGCCGCAGCTTTCTTTTCAGCGCCCTTTTCGCGGTTCTTACGGAGCTGTTCCTGACGGGTGCTCTTGTTTTCAAGGGCTTTGTATGCCTCTTCGTAGAAGTATTCCTGCGAATTGAACGGTATATCGGAGTTTCTGCGCTCGCGGATATAAGTGCCGTCGCTGAGCATTATCCTTGCCTTGGTGTTGTCGCGCATGATAACGCTGAACATCTCGCGGATACGCTTTTTCAGGCGCTCGTCCTCAACAGGAGCCGCGACTTCGACTCTGCGTATGGTATTCCTGCTCATATAGTCGGCTGAGCCGATGTAGATTTTCTGGTCGGGACCGTTCTCGCCGAATATGAATATACGGCTGTGCTCAAGGAAACGTCCCACTACGCTGCGGACGGAGATATTCTCGGTATAGCCCTGAACTCCTGCGATAAGGCAGCAAAGTCCGCGGACTATGAGCTCCACCTTGACGCCTGCCTGTGAAGCCTCGACCAGCTTTGCGATAATGGCGGAGTCGTTGAGGGAGTTTATCTTTGCGGCGATATAGCCATTTCCGCCGCTTTTGGCAATAGCTATCTGTTCGTCCATCATAGCCAGCACCTGCGGTCTGAGAGCAAGGGGCGACACAAGGAGCTTGTTGGTCTTTTCAACGAATGTACCGTTTTGCAGAGCCTCGAATACTGCCTCAGCGTCGGCAGCGATATCCCTGTCGGCTGTGAGCAGCATCAAGTCGGTGTAGAGGGCAGCGGTCTTTTCGTTATAGTTGCCCGTGCCTATCTGCGTCACGTAGTCAAAGCTGCCGCCCTGCGCCTTGCGTGTGATGAGCAGTAGCTTTGAGTGAGCCTTGTACTCCTTGGGACCGTAAATGACATTTACGCCTGCCTCCTGCAAATGCTTTGACCATTCTATGTTGTTTTCCTCGTCAAATCGGGCGCGGAGCTCTATCATAACGAGGACGTCCTTGCCGTTTTCAGCGGCGGTGCACAGTGCGTCTATGACCTTGCTGTTTCGTGCAAGACGGTAGAGAGTTATCTTTATTGAGGTCACCTTGGGATCGTTTGCGGACTCCTGCAAGAGCCTGATAAACGACTGATTTATGGATTCAAAGGGGTAGCTCAGCAGTATATCCCTTGACTTGACCTGCGAGAACACAGGGCGCGTATCCGAGAGAGCCGCAGGCTTTCGCGGAGTGCGGAGGGTATAGTGGAGCTTGGGATTATCGTCGTATTCCTGCAATGTGAACAGGTACGACAGGTCGAGAGGTATCCTCGATGTGAATACACGGGCGTTCTTTATTTTCAGCTTCTTGCAGAGGTAATCCAGTGCGTCGCGGCTGAAAACTCCCGTCATTTCAAGGCGCATAGGCTGGAGCTTCTGGCGCTTGTCGACAAGCTCCTCCATGCGTCTGCGGAACTCGGGACCTGTTCCCGAAGCCGTAATAGCGGCGCTTCGGGTAACTCTTATGAGGGTGCGGTCTATGACCTTGTAATTCTTGAACATCTGGTGGGCAAAGTGCAGGATAACTTCTTCTGCGAGGATAAAGCGCTTGCCGTTCTCTTCCAGCGGGATAATGCGCTCGGAGCGGTTTATGGTGGCAGGTATCAGACCTATGGATATGCCCTTTTTCGAGCCAAGCTGTACTACTGCGTATATCTCCTTGTTCTGGAGGAATGGGAAAGGCAGGGCGTCATTTATGACTATGCCCGAGATAAAGGGCTTCAGCTCACGCTTGAAGTACATTTCCAGCTGTGCCAGCTCTTCCTTTGTCATCTTGTCAAAGGAAACGTGCTCATAGCCGAATTCCGCCAGCTCGCTCATGGTAGTGAGGAAAGCACCCTCCACGGAGGGCTGTAGTCTGCGGACTGCCGTGAAAATAGCGTCAAGCTGCTGGTCGGGAGTCATACCCGAGAATTTGTCGGGCTTAGTATTTTTTTTCTTAGCTTTTTCTGTTATAGAGCCTACACGGACCATGAAAAATTCGTCCAGATTGCTCTGATATATTGCGGAAAAAGAAAGCCTTTCAAGAAGGGGCGTATCGGGATCGACGGCTTCTTCGAGGACTCTTTTATTGAATTTTATCCAAGAAAGCTCTCGGTTTTCGAGATATTCCATATTATTCTGTCTCCTATTCTATATGGGACTATCCGTCCCGATCATCAGTATTTGAATTGTCCGTTGCCTATGAATTCGCATATCAGCGAATCGGGAGTTATATCCGCCTTGTCAAGCGGAGTGAGCTGCTCCAGCACGGCTATGCACTCCCTTACCTCGGGAACGTCGGAAAGCTCTCCCAGCTGTCCGAGGAGGTCGTTGCGGTATGCCGAAAGCTCGTAGGACATGAATGTATCCACGTCGTAGTCCGAGCGGTACTTGTAGGGCATTATGTACTTGTTCTCGCCTGCCTCAACGTTGTGGAACATATTCATGGTCTCGCGGAGAGAGCGCTTGCGGAAGTTCCTGTCGCGTATCATGCGGCGCATAAGTCTTACCCTTGAGGGGTGAAGAAGTATGTTCTCGCCCGATATTCTGGTGCGGACGCTGACGTATATCTTGCTTATCATGCTGTCGGGAACGGTGATAACAGCAGGATTCAGGGCGTGTATGCCCTCGAAAATAACTATTTCGCCCTTATTTCTCTTGAATTTTCTGCCCGAGCCTGTACGGGTAGAGGTCTTGAAGTCGTATTTCGGCAGCTCTATCTCGCGGCAGGCGCTTATAGCCTCTATCTGCTGATTGAGGAGCTGACTGTCCACGCGGAGAGGCGACTCCAGATCCATTTTGCCCTCTGCCGCAAGAGCCTTTTCGGCTTCTGTCAGCGGACAGAACCAGTTGTCCATGGAAAGGGTGTGAGTTTCGTGCCCCATGTCGTCAAGGAGCTTTTCTATCATCATCGCCGTAGTGGTCTTGCCCGAGCCCGAAGGTCCCGAGAGGAGTATTACAGGCTTTTCGCTGTAATTTTCGGCGATATCGTTGGCTATCTGTGTGAGCTTGTAGAGGTAGTCCTCGTTGACTGCCCTGACATAGTCTTTCGGATCTTTTTCTATTCCCTGATTTATTCTTGCTATCTCAATATTCATTAATGTTCTCCTGTATGTTTATTTTTTCAGCGGAGCTTCTGCTTGCGCCGCCGTGAAAATCAGTAATGATGTAACATCAGTTATACTGATATTATATCACATTTTTTGGCGCATTTCAACCCGTCGATTTGGTATTTTTAACGTTGTATTCAACAGAGTGTTGAATTTCAGCCTGCAAGGAACGCTTCCATAACAAAAACGTATAATATTCAGCAGTTTTTGAAACACTTGACTTTTTTTTACGTTTGAGTTACAATATAATGTGACTATTAAAAAATAAAAGCGAGGTTGCTTATTATGCTTAAAAACAATGAAAAAGTAATGGACAAGATAGTTGACCTTTGTAAGTCAAAGGGCTTCGTATACCCGGGCTCCGAGATCTACGGCGGTCTTGCTAATACATGGGACTACGGTCCGCTGGGCGTTGAGCTCAAAAACAACATCAAGAAGGCATGGCTCAAAAAGTTCGTTCAGGAGAACAAGTACAACGTAGGTCTTGACTCCGCTATCCTCATGAACCCACAGACATGGGTCGCTTCGGGACACATCGGCGGCTTCTCAGATCCTCTCATGGACTGTAAGGAGTGCAAGACTCGTCACCGTGCAGACAACCTCATCGAGGACTTCGACGGCACAAACGTTGCAGGCTGGTCCAACGAGCAGATGATGAACTACATCAAGGAAAAAGGCATCTGCTGCCCTAACTGCGGCAAGCAGAACTTCACTGATATCCGTCAGTTCAACCTTATGTTCAAGACATTCCAGGGCGTTACCGAGGACAGCAAGTCCGAGCTTTATCTCCGTCCCGAGACTGCACAGGGTATCTTCGTAAACTTCGCAAATATCCAGAGAACCACACGTAAAAAGGTTCCTTTCGGCGTTGCTCAGGTAGGTAAGTCCTTCCGTAACGAGATAACTCCCGGTAACTTTATCTTCCGTGTACGTGAATTCGAGCAGATGGAGCTTGAGTTCTTCTGCAAGCCGGGCACTGACCTTGAGTGGTTCGACTACTGGAGAAGCTACTGCAAGAACTTCCTGCTTTCACTCGGTCTCAAGGAGGAGAATATCCGTCTCCGCGACCATGACAAGGAGGAGCTCTGCTTCTATTCAAAGGCTACAACAGACTTCGAGTACCTCTTCCCATTCGGCTGGGGCGAGCTCTGGGGCGTTGCTGACAGAACAGACTACGACCTCACACAGCACATCAATACCAGCGGCAAGTCACTTGAATACTTCGATCCCGAGACAAACGAGAAGTATATCCCATACGTTATCGAGCCTTCTCTCGGCGTAGAGAGACTCTTCCTCTCAGTTGTTACAGAGGCTTACGACGAGGAGGAAATGGTATCAACAGACAAGGACGGCAAGGAGAAGAGAGAGACAAGAACAGTTATGCACTTCCACCCTGCACTTGCTCCTTTCAAGTGTGCTGTACTTCCGCTTGTCAAGAAGCTCACACCTAAGGCTGAGGAAGTATACGATATGCTCTCCAAGAAGTTCATGGTAGACTTCGACGAGGCAGGTACTATCGGTAAGAGATACCGCCGTCAGGACGAGATTGGTACTCCGTTCTGTATCACATACGACTTCGATACACTGGAGAAGGACAACTGTGTAACAGTCCGTGACCGTGACACAATGCAGCAGGAGAGAGTTGCTATCGACGACCTCGTTGCATACCTCGAAGCTAAAATGGTATTCTGAGAATGAAATATAGGGGCTGCCTTTAGGCTGCTCCCCTTAACGGAAAAAGTGGGCTACCGAGCCGTAAACTTACGGCTCATATTTAGTAACCTGCGAATCCGCCAGAGGGGGCTCCCCTTGGCAGCCCCTTTTGTTGTTTAACGTATTATTAAACATGGGCGCACATTAGTCAGCTACCCTTAGCAGAAAAAGTGGGTTACCGAGCCTGAAAGTATGGGCTCGGTAATTTTATGCCACGTTCCGCCATAGGGGGCTCCCCTTGTGCGCCCATGCATTTTAGTTCTTAGCTCTTAATCAATTCCCTGAAGAAATCGCATTCGTCATCATTAGCCTGCTTTGCAAATTCAGACTTCACATCGCAGTGGAAAACGTGTCCCAGAGGGTGTTCCTCGTCGCCGTAAAGCTTGTACCTGTACTTCACGCCTAATTTATCAAGGCTCTCCATGAGCGCCTTTGGCTCCTCGCGGAGGAAGTCCTCGTTGGAGGTCATTATATAGCAGGGCGGAAAATCCTTGTTCACAAGGTCGACAACGCTGAACTTATCAAGGATAGCAGGATAGTCCTTCTTCTCAAGGAAGTCCTTCATGGACTTGATGATACCTGCGTCCTTGGTCTGATAGATACCGCAGTTGAGCGCCAGTCCCTTGAACTTCAAGCCCTCTGGAACGGTAAAGCTGTACATCTTTGCGTACTCCTTATCTGTGCAAATGCAGGCATAAAGGGCGATACCCATTGCTCCTGCGGAGTCTCCCACAGCAAAGAGTTTATCAAGGTCAAAGCCGTACTGCCCGGCATTCTTCATTACCCATTCAAAGACCATGTTGGTGTCCTCAAAGGGCGCAGGGAAGCGGTATTCGGGAGCAAGTCTGTAGGAGTAGTTCACCACTGCGAAGCCGTGCTTTGCAAGCTCCATGCAGTAAAACTGGTAGACCTTCTTGTCGCCGTATACCCAGCCGCCGCCGTGAAAGCTGACGATAACGGGGATTTTTCCGCTGAGAGCCTTGGGACGGTACACGTCCAGCACCTGCCAGTTCTCGTCAGAGCCGTATTTTATATCGTCAAAGCGCTCTATCTCAGGGGGAGTTGTCAGTCCCTCGTCGCGCTTTGCGTCGCTTTCTTCGCACATTTTTCTGAATATCTTACTGCGTATGGACATATCAATTCTCCTTTTGTAGTTTTTTCAGCTTTTCCCGAAGTTCCCTGCGGCGTTTCTCCGCCGCTTTTTTATTTATGGTATAAGCGCCGTTTTTCAGCTCCACCACGTCGCCCTCACGGGATTCTTCGGGGAGCATATCACGGGGAACGTTCTTCATGCCGCTGTCTGTTTCAAGGACTGCGTATTCTCCCTCAAATCTGTCGATAATGGTCATTTTTTCTCCCTTTCGCAGGTTATCTTCATATCCGCGCCGTTGGATTCCGCGGTTATAGTGCCGTTTACGTCTGTTCGGCAGACCATATCCGCGTATTTTTTCAGTCTTTTCACGGTGCTGTCAGCAGGGTGTCCGTAGGGATTCTCGTTTCCGCAGGAAATGACCGCTGTCTGCGGACGGATAATGTCTAAAAGCTCCGCCGTTGAGGAATGGGAGCTGCCGTGGTGTCCTGCCTTATAGAGCGCGACCTTATCCAGCCTGCCGCCGCTTATCATAGCCGCTTCGGACTCCGCCTCAGCGTCGCCTGTGAACAGGCATTTGTTATTGCCGTGAATGAGCATAAATGCTATGGAGTAGTTGTTCAAGTCCTCATAGAAGCCGCCGTCGGGAGCTATTATCTCCGCTCTTGCACTGCCGATCTCAAGCACCTGTCCCACCTTTGCTTCTTCAACGGGGACTTTCTTCGCAGCACAGCTGTCCAGAAAGCGCTCATAGAAAACCGCAGTCGGTATCTGCTCGTCGGGAATATGGGGCACAAGGACTTCGCCGACGTCGAAAACGTCGATGATACGGTACATACTGCCCATGTGGTCGGAGTGCGGGTGAGTTGCGATGATGTAGTCGAGACGCCCCACGCCCAGCTCACGAAGATAGTCCACGACGCGCTCCGAGACCTCGTTTTCGCCGCAGTCCACCAGCATAGTCACGCCGTTTGCGGCGATAAATGTGCAGTCGCCCTGCCCCACGTCGATGAAGTGCATGACCAGCTTGTCCTCATTGGGAAATGTGTGAGGCGGCTTTCGGAAATACCGCCAGCCAATAAATACCAGTACAGCCGCCGTTATCAGCAGCCATAGCAGGTTCAGTGCTTTCTTTTTCCGTTCTGCCCGTTCTTTTTCCCGTTTTTCTGCCAGCTCGCGGAGGTATTGTTTCTGCTGCGTGCTGAGTTTGTATTTCTCTCCTGCTGCCTTGACGAAGCTTTCCGTGTCTTTGAAGTATTTTGCCACGACTTGTTGTCACCGCCTTTTCGGGGAGTACCGCCCTGTCCGCGGCTGTCGTCCGCCACAAGGCATTTAGGCGACGTACCGATGAGGTCGCGGCGTCCTGCGGCTCTGAGAGCTTCAAGGACTATCTCCTTGTTCTGTGGGCGGAAGTATTGCAGCAGAGCTCGCTGCATAGCCTTTTCCTTGGGAGTTTTAGGCACGTAGACCTTTTCCATTGTATAGGGATCAAGCTCCGTGTAGAACATTGCCGTGGAAATAGTGCCCGGCGTCGGGTAGAAGTCCTGCACCTGCTCGGGACGTATCTTGTTCTCTTTCAGGAAGAGGGCAAGGTCTATGGCTTCGTTGAGGGTGCTTCCGGGGTGTGAGGACATGAGGTAGGGCACAAGATACTGCTCCTTGCCCATGCTCTTGGTTATCTCGTAGAAGCGCTTCTGGAAACGCTTGTAGGCTTCGATGTGGGGCTTGCCCATTTTGTCGAGGACTACCGCGGAGCAGTGCTCGGGAGCGACTTTCAGCTGACCGCTTACATGGTGCATTATGAGCTCCTTCATGAACTCGTCGTCCTTGTCCTCGATGAGGTAGTCGTAGCGTATGCCCGAGCGGATAAACACTCGCTTGACGCCCTTTACCTTGCGTATCTTCCGCAGCATATCAAGGTACTCCGTGTGGTCTACCTTCAGTGCAGGACAGGGCTTGGGAGCAAGGCATTTCTTGCCCATGCACAGTCCCTTTGAGAGCTGCTTGTCGCAGGAGGGGCGGCGGAAGTCCGCCGTAGGACCGCCTACGTCGTGTATATAGCCCTTGAAATCGGGCATTTTCGTTATGCGTTCAGCTTCGGCAAGCACCGACTCCACACTGCGGACGGTGATACGTCTGCCCTGATGAAGTGCGATAGAGCAGAAATTGCAGTAGCCGAAGCAGCCGCGGTTATGAGTGATAGAAAAGCGCACCTCCTCGATGCCGGGGACTCCGCCGAGAGCCTCGTAGGAGGGGTGGATAGCCCTTGTGTAGGGCAGTGAGTAGATGTGGTCGAGCTCCTCGGTGGTAAGGCTGTAGGCAGGTGGCAGCTGCACCAGCATCATTTTGCCGTGGCGCTGGATTATGGTCTTTCCGTAGACCTCGTCCTGCCAGTCGTACTGTATCTTTACCGCCTTTGCGTACTCGGGCTTGCTGTCCCGAACCTGCTCGAAGGAGGGGCACTGTGCCGCGCCGAGGGGCGTGTTCACAGGCTCTGTGAGATAGCAGGTGCCGCGTATATCGTGCATATCGTGTATTCTCTCCCCTGCCGCAAGACGGGTGCACATCTCCTGTATCTGGTGCTCGCCCATGCCGTACATCAGCAGGTCGGCGCCGCTGTCAACGAGAACAGAGGGGCGCACTGCGTCGTCCCAGTAGTCGTAATGTGCAAAGCGGCGGAGCGAAGCCTCCAGACCGCCTATAGCTATGGGGATATCCCCGAAGTATTCGCGGAGCTTCTGGCAGTAGACTATAACTGCGCGGTCAGGGCGCTTGCCTGCCACGCCTCCTGCGGTGTATGCGTCGTCGGAGCGCTTTCTCTTAGCCGCAGTGTAGTGAGCTACCATGGAGTCGATATTTCCTGCGGTCACAAGAAAGGCATACTTAGGCGCACCGAATCGGCGGAAGTCCCTGTCGCTGTGCCAGTCGGGCTGTGATATGATACCCACCGTAAAGCCCATGCTCTCGATAAGACGGGTAACGATAGCCGCTCCGAAGCTGGGGTGGTCTACGTATGCGTCGCCTGTAATATATATGTAGTCGAACTGCTCTATTCCCAGCTCGTCCATTTCCTTTTTAGTAGTAGGCAGAAAGCCCTCGTACATGGTATCACCTCACAGTATAACTGTTTTTTCAAGCTCAGCCTTGGCTGAACGCCATTGGGGAAACTCCGCTCCCAGCAGGGCGTAGAAGTCCTTTGAGTGGTCGGGGTGTATAAAATGGCAGAACTCATGTGTGACTACGTGCTCTATGCAGTGCCGCGGAGCTTCGATGAGCCGCCTGTTCAGAGTTATCATGCCCCTTGTGTAGTGACAGCTCCCCCAGCGGGAGGTCATGGAGCGTATCTTTATCTGGGGCATTGCAACGCCGTATTTCACAAATTTCTTGTGTGTTTCAAGGACTATTTCAAAGAATACCTCTTTGCACTGCTTGTCGTACCAGCCGTCCGCAAGCTTCTTTACGCGCTGAGTATTGCCCGTGTCCCTGATGTGGATTTGGAGCTCCTCTCCGCAAAGCTCCGCATACTCGCGGCTGTCGGGTATAAGCGATAATTTCAGCTTGCCGCCCAGATACATGAGCTCTTCGCCGTCGGTATAGCTGGGGGGAGCTTTTTTCACGTTGCGCTCTGCGAAGTACACAGCCGCTCTGCGGATATGCTCGCTCCTGCTGATGATAAAAGCCTCTATTTCACGGACGGGAACGCGCTTTGACGCAGAAACGTACACCGAGCCGTCGTGCTTTACCCGAAGATTTATATTTTTCACTTTTTTGCGTTCAAGGGTGTAATCCATTGCTCCCAGCGGAGTCATCACACGCCTTGTTTCAGTAGATAATGTTTTCATTTTATTCTCCTATGAAACAATTATATCGCAGTAACGCCATTGTGTCAACCGTTTGCGCAAATGCACAGCTCCTCCAATCGGTTACCTTTTTTGCAGCGCAGGCACGGGCGGCGCAACGCCGCCCCTACAAGCTAAAGACTGAAAAATTGAAGAGCAATTTTTCAAAAACCCCTTGACAAATGCATTTTTGTGTGATATAATCCAAACATAAGCTATGAGGAAGACAAGCAAAGTATCGCCAATGTCTACAGAGAGCCGACGGTTGGTGCGAGTCGGTGATAAGCAGTGCTGTGTATCCCTTCTGAGCCGAAGTGCTGAAAGCTTCAGTAAGCGCTTCCGTGATTCTGCGTTAATGAATAGGACTTGCTGGAGTCTGAAGTGGTGTTACGCAATAGCGGCACAATTTGAGTGGTACCGCGGGTATTCAGTTGATGATACTCGTCTCAAAGAAACTTCTTTGAGACGAGTTTTTTGTTTTTTGCGGTACTTACATCGGAATATTTCTAAATGCCCGTTTCATTTTCCAGTATTGATTATTTTTAAAGGAGAGCTTATTATGAACGAGATGACGAAATTACAGAATGCAGAAGTAAGGATCAAAGAGGTAGCAGAGCGTATCTCGCACCTGCGTGAAGACCTCGGCATTTCCGTTGAGGAAATGGCTGCTAAGACCGATTATTCCGTTGAGGAATACAAGAAGCTGGAATCAGGCGAGCAGGACTTCAGCTTTACTTTCATCTATAAATGCGCAAATACCTTCAATGTTGAGATAACAGACCTCATGGAGGGCACAAGCCCTGAGCTCAGCGGCTATACTGTTACAAGAAAGGGCGAGGGCGTTCCTATCGTCCGCAGAAAGGGCTTTGCCTACAACCGTCTCGCTTCCAAGTTCAAGAACAAGACCGTAGAGCCTTTCCATGTTGTTATCCCGTTTTCCGAGGAAGCTCTCTCTCAGCCTCTCCACATGGCAAGCCATGCAGGTCAGGAAATGGATATCGTTATCAAGGGCACACTGCGCATGACAGTCGGCTCTCATACCGAGATTCTCCATGAGGGAGACTGTATCTACTACGACAGCTCAATGCCCCACGACGAGGTAGCTCTCGGCGGCGAGGACTGCGAGATATACGCATTCGTTATGCCTCCGCGCGGTACAACGGGCATGGCTGAATACAAGGAGCACATCGCCGAGCACCACCTCACAAACGTTGACAAGGCTGGTCTCCTCCACCCTGTAGCCGAGAAGTTCGTACAGTGCGAGACCAACGAGGAGGGCATACTCAGCGCAGTTCACTTTGAAAATCAGGATAAATTCAACTTTGCATATGATATCGTTGACGCAATGGCTGAAAAATGTCCCGACAAGACAGCTATGATATACGTTGACGTAAACAAGAACGAGCGCCGCTTCACATTCAAGGACATCAAGAAGTATTCCTGCCAGACCGCAAATTACTTCAAGTCTCTCGGTATCAAAAAGGGCGACCGCGTAATGCTGGTCCTCAAGCGTCACTTTCAGTTCTGGTTCTCTATCATCGCTCTCCACCGTATCGGAGCTCTTGTTATCCCTGCTTCAAATATGCTCAAGGAGCACGATTTCGAGTACCGCTTCAATTCCGCAAACGTATCTGCTATCGTCTGCTCTGCTGACGGAAGCATCACAGAGGAAGTAGACAAGGCTTGCGCAGTTACAAATACAATAAAAACAAAGATAATCGTAAACGGTCAGCGCGAGGGCTGGCACGATTTCAATGCGGAGCTCTCTGCATACAGCACTCATTTCGAGCGCACTGACGAGACTCCCTGCGGAACCGATCCTATGCTCATCTTCTTCAGCTCGGGTACATCGGGCAATCCTAAGCTTGTACTCCACAGCTATCAGTACCCCCTCGGTCACTATGTAACAGCCCGTTACTGGCAGAACGCCGATCCTAACGGACTTCACTTCACTATATCCGATACAGGCTGGGGCAAAGCTCTCTGGGGCAAGCTCTACGGTCAGTGGATGTGCGAAGCCGCTGTATTCGTGTACGACTTTGACCGTTTCCACGCAGACAGTATACTTCCTATGTTCAAGAAGTACAATATCACATCATTCTGTGCGCCTCCGACTATGTACCGCTTCTTCATCAAGGAGGACATCTCCAAGTACGACCTTTCATCACTGAAATACGCTTGTATCGCAGGTGAAGCCCTCAACCCCGAGGTGTTCCACCAGTTCTATAAGGCAACAGGAATCAAGCTCATGGAGGGCTTCGGACAGACCGAAACTACCCTTTCTATCGCAAACGTTGTGGGCATGGAGCCTAAGCCGGGAAGCATGGGCAAGCCCAATCCTCAGTACGATGTACAGGTTCTTCTCCCTGACGGTACTCCTGCCGCAGTGGGCGACACAGGCGAGATATGCATAAAGCTCAAGGACAGCAGTGCCAAGGGCTACGGCGTTCCCGGACTTGCACTCTGCTACTACGGCGATGAGGAAAACACCGCCGAGACATGGCGCGACGGCTACTATCACACAGGCGATACTGCTTGGGTCGACGAGGACGGCTATTTCTGGTACGTCGGACGTGTTGACGACGTTATCAAGTCCTCTGGCTACCGTATCGGACCATTCGAGATAGAGAGCGTTCTCATGGAGCTCCCATATGTGCTTGAATGTGCGGTAACAGGTGTTCCTGACGAGATAAGAGGTCAGGTAGTAAAGGCTACTATCGTTCTCACGAAGGATAAGACAGGCTCAGAGGAGCTGGTAAGAGAGATAAAGGACTACGTAAAGGAGCGTACTGCGCCTTACAAGTACCCGAGAGTGGTCGAGTTCGTAGAGGAGCTGCCAAAGACCGTAGGCAGCGGAAAGATACGCCGTGCAGCTATCCGCGAAATGGATAAGGCTAAATATCAGAAGTAATATCAAATCAAAAAAGCCGTAAAGAAGCGAAAACTTCTTTACGGCTTTTTAAATAATAAAGAATAGAGAATAAATAAGAAATAAGGATCATGGTGTCCGCTTTGCGGACATATTGAAAATAATATCGCCGAAAGGCGATACTACTATTATTCTTTCTTCTTTATCTTGCCTTTATGTACTCTCTTACCTTTTCAAATATCCTCGCCTTTATTTTCAGAGGCGGTGTGTTCTCGGGGAGCTTGTCTACTGGGAAAAATCTCTGTTCATAGGCTTCTTCCTCCTGCACCTTCATCTCTCCCGTGAAATCGCGGCATATGTACAGTATCCCTGCCAGATAGACCTTATCCCCGTTGGGATATTCGTAGTAGGAGTCCTCCCCCGACATATCCATAAGAAATTCCAGCTTTCCGCAGGCAAGTCCCGTTTCCTCAAGGACTTCACGGCGGGCGCATTCCTCGAAGCTCTCGCCCAGCTCCATAGAGCCTGCGGGATAGTCCCAGTAACCGTTGTCGGTACGTCTGCCGAGAAGTATCTCGTTTTTGTCGTTGAGAAGTATGACTCCTGCTCCTGCCATGATAATTGGTCTGCTGCCGAGTGTTCTGCGAAGTTCTAAAATGTAACCCATTGCTGTAGCTCCTATGTGTGATCATCTTATTATATCAGAATTTGCAGGGGAAGTCAATAAAAGTGCCGCAGCCGAAGGGGAGCCCCCTTTGGCGGTTTCGCAGGATACCGAATATGTACCGTAAATTTACGGCTCGGTAGCCCACAAATTCCGCTAAGGGAAGCACTCTAAACGGACACTTTTTTTGTTCAAGACCATAGACTCCGTAAGCTCGTTGCCGAGTGTATGACTTTCCATAGTTCTCCACATTATGTGTATAATAAATAGCAAAACAACAAAAGTAATATTTTAATCTTGACTTGTTTTTTTTAATATGATATACTGGAAAAATACTTTTTTAAACAAGAAAGAGAGGGATATTATGTCAGCTATAATCGAAATCAAAAACGTAAGCAAGGAATTCAAGGTGCTCAATCGCCGCGAAGGACTAAAGGGCAGTCTCAAGGACCTGTTTTCAAGAGACTACAAGACCGTCAAAGCCGTGGACAACATTTCCATGACTATTGAGCAGGGCGAGATCGTGGGTTATCTCGGACCTAACGGCGCAGGAAAGTCAACTACTATCAAGATGATGACAGGCGTTCTCGAACCCACATCGGGCGAGATACTTGTGGGCGGTAATGTCCCTTATCAGAACCGAACCAAAAACGCTCAGGAAATAGGCGCCGTATTCGGTCAGCGCTCCCAGCTTTGGTGGGCTCTGCCGCTGGTGGAGTCATTCAAGCTCCTGAAGGACATCTATCAGATACCCGACGAGAAATACGAGAGCATATTGAAGCTTTACCGCTCACTTGTGGATATAGAGCCTCTGCTCCACAAGCCTGTCCGTCAGATGTCTCTGGGACAGCGTACTCTCAGCGATATACTTGCGGCTTTTCTCCACGATCCTAAGATAGTTTTCCTTGACGAGCCGACTATCGGTCTCGACGTTTCAATGAAAGCAAAGATACGTACTCTTATCCATGCGCTGAACAAGGAAAAGAATACAACCGTTATCCTGACAACTCACGATATGGGCGACGTTGACGCGCTTTGCAGGAGAATAGTCATCATCGACAAGGGCAAAATGCTCTATGACAACGATATCGAGCACCTCAAGGGCTTCTTCGGTTCATACCGTACATTGAAGCTCCGCATAGACGGCGATATGCAGGAGCAGGCAAAGCACATACAGAAGGAGCTCCCCGAGTTTTCCGTATCTGCCGACGACGAGTGGATATCAGTCCTCGTTGACGAGGAAAAGGCAAAGGTAATAGACGTTCTCGGAAAGCTCCAGCACTCCTACAATATAAGGGATATGCAGCTGGAAGAGATATCCACAGAGGAGGTCATCAAGAAGATATACGAGGAGGGAGTACAATGAAGCTGAAAAAGTACCTCGCCCTCACCCGTGCAGGCATTATGGAGACCTTGCAGTTCCGACTGTCATTCGTGGTAATGGTCATCGGAAATCTGCTTTACCTCATAGTAGTGTATTTCCTCTGGGACGCAATATATGAATCCGCAGGAACAGACGTGGTAAACGGCATGACCTTTACGGATACGCTCATATACCTTGTTCTGGCAACTGCGCTCTTCAACTTCATGGAGATGTATGCCGTGTGGGAAATAGGACGAAATATCCAGTCGGGAAAGATAGTTCTTGACCTTTTAAAGCCTATGGAATACCGAAAGTATCTGTTCTGGTCGTTTTCGGGCTCATTCATTGCCAAGTTCCTGCTCACGTTCCTGCCCACATTCATAGCCGTGGCGTTAGTTACTCACGGAGCTATACCAATGGGGATAAATCTGCTGTATTTCGTGCTTTCCGTTGTCATGGCAGTATCTATCAACTACAGCATCGACTTCATAGTAGGTACCATATGTCTCTACACCGAGTCAATATGGGGCATAAACATCATGAAGCAGGTGATAGTGCTTCTGCTTTCGGGAGCTACGATACCGCTTGCTTTCTTCCCCGACACACTCAGGACCGTAGTGAACTATCTGCCATTCCAGTCAATATACAATGCACCGCTAACTCTCCTGCTGGACGGTGCTCCAACCGCAGAAACAGTGCTCACCACTCTGGGAACTCAGCTTATATGGTGCATTGCAATGATGATAGTAAGCAAGCTTTTCTGGAAGGTATCACTGAGACAGATAACTGTGAACGGAGGCTGATGACTTATGAAAAGAAAAGGCTTACGATTTTACGCTAAGATATATTGCAGGATACTTGCTCAGGACCTGAAAAGCAAAATGAGCTACCGCGCAGACTTTATAATCTCGACTATCGGAATGATATTCACAAATGTGGCAGGCTTTATAAGCTTCTGGATACTGTTCAGGAATTTCCCGTCAATAAAGGGCTGGGGCTATTATGAAATGCTGTTCCTGTACGGATTTTCACTGATATCACTGACTCCCGTGCAGTGCTTCTTCGACAACAACTGGAGCCTGCGTCAGAATGTCTACACAGGCGACTTCATCAAATACTGTTTCCGTCCTATCAATATGTTCTTCTACTATCAGTCCGAGGTATTCGACATAAAAGGTCTGGGACAGCTTGCATTCGGACTGGTGACTCTTATCTATTCATGGATAAAGCTGGGACTGGGCTTCACGCCTCTTATGCTGCTGAAAATGATAGTTTTCCTCATAACGGCTTCACTTATCATGATAGCCCTGCAAAACGCTGCGGCAGCTACCTGCTTCTGGATACACAACTCATTCTATATCCTTGATTTAGCGTACCGATTCAGGGACTACGCCAAGTACCCTATAACAATATTCAGCTCGGTATTCAGATTCATCTTCACATTCCTTATGCCGATAGCATTTATCGCATACTACCCGAGCCTTGTGATACTGCGCCCCGACGAGGTGCCGTTACTTTCATGGCTGTCCCCTGTTATTGGCATAGCGTTCTTCTGGCTCAGCTATAAGATATGGATGCACGGCGCTAAAAACTACAGCGGAACAGGTTCATAAACAGCGAGGGCGTGACAAAAGGGCTTCGCTGATATAGAAATTCAAGCCATAGTATTTCTGATGTAAGGTCGGAAGTGCTATGGCTTTTCTATTGACGGAAAGGTAAGGGAATGCCCGTTCTGCGGCAAAGCCTATCCGCTGGAGGAAAATGAATGGATAGTGACGGATATCAGTATATGAGCTGTCATCAGAATAAAAAATAATGCCCCTGAGCGTTTTGTAACACTCAGGGGCAAAACTTTTATACGGGCGTCTTTCCGAACAGTTCCCGTTTTTATATCACTTGTCCGCCGCTGTGCAGGGCGATGAGCTTTTCGCCCATTATCCCTTTCATCAGCTCAAAGGCAGGCTCGCCTGTGCAGTGTCCGCTGTAAAAAACGGTGTTCAGCTTTGCAAGCTCCCGAGCCGTCTGAACTATGACAGCCTTTTCGTCCTCGGTGTGCTCGCCCTCCCGCTTCATCATGTGGAATCCGCTGAGAACATAGTCGGGCTCGCCGCCGAAAAGCTCCCTGTATCGGTCAAGGATATTGAGTATGCCGTTGTGAGCGCAGCCAGACAGCAGCCAGCGTTTTTCGTTCTGTGTGATAACAAGGCACTGCTCGTGGGCGAAATCGTCCTCGGCTTTTTTGCCGTTACGTATACAGGACAGCTTTCTGTTGCCCTGCGGATAGCACCTTCTGCCTGTAATGCCGCTGAACAGGAACAGTTCGTCGTCAAGCCGCACATCGCCGTCAATGAGCTGAACATTCGGCAGTTTGAGAATATCCGTATCAATGCCGATGTAGCGTTCACCGTTGTAGTGGGGTTCTGCGGCGGACTTTTGCATGATTATCCCTGCGTTGGGATTCAGCTTTGCAAAGGGCAGGATACCTCCCGAGTGGTCGTAGTGACCGTGGCTGAGTATGACCGTATCAACAGTTGTCAGGTCTACGCCGAGGGCTTCCGCATTCTTCACAACTGCGTCGGTCTGCCCCGTATCGAGGAGCAGTCTGTGCTTTTTGGTCTTGATGTAGATAGAAAGACCGTGCTCGGCGATACAGCTTTCGTTTGCGGAAGTATTCTCGACAAGGGTGATCATCTTCATCAGTGATTACCGCAGGAGTGGCTGCCGCAGCCGTGGTCTCCGCAGGAGTGACCTTCGCCGTGTTCGTGGTGGTGGTCGCAGGTGGGATTTGAATTCTGTGCAAGCGTTTGTGCAAGGAAAGCCTTTACAGCTTCATCGGCACTTCCCACATTTCCGCCGTAGAGAGCGATACCTGCTTCCTGCATAGCCATCTGTGCGCCTCCGCCGATGCCTCCGCAGATAAGCACGTCAGCCTGCGCATTCTTGAGGAAACCTGCAAGAGCGCCGTGACCTGCGCCGTTCGTGCCTACGACCTGCTCGTTTATTATCTTTCCGTCGGCAATGTCATAGAGCTTGAACTGCTCTGTTCTGCCGAAATGCTGGAATATCTGTCCGTTTTCATAGGTGACTGCGATTCTCATTATTTTGCTTCCTTTCTGAGTTATCTCTGCTGAGATAGTGTTGTCAAGGGTGTAATTACCGCCCGAAATGACGATGCGTCTGCCCTCCACCAGTGCAGCAGCCAGTTTCTTTCTTGCGCTGTCGTAAATCGCCGTGACGGTAGTTCTTGCGACGTTCATCTCGGCGGCGCACTGCTCCTGAGTTTTTCCCTGATAGTCTATCAGACGTATGGTCTCAAACTCGTCAAGGGACATTGTTACCGTATCGTTTGCAGTATCATGCTCTGGCGCAAAGCTCCAGTAATCGGGGTAACAGCATATACGGCGCGACTTCTGAGGTCTGGGCATAGGTACATCTCCTTTCTGACTTATGTCAATTATATCACCGTTTTTGACTTATGTCAAGTACCAAATATTTCCTCAAATCAAACAAAGGCATCCTGTGATAGTTGTGCAGGATGCCTTTTTATGTCTATATGCTCTTGACAGTATAATAATTTTGAATTAAAATAAAGTCATAACATCTAACTTGTAAGATTAAAATAAAAAATATATTATACAGCTTCGAGATTTGAACACTTCGAGTTGTATAATAAGTAAAGAAAGAGTTTACACTTGATCTTTGAAAAAGGAGTCTATTATGGATAACGGTGCAAGTAGCTACCTCCGTTTCCTGAATGGTGATAAGAATGGGTTTGTTGATATTGTAAAGGATTACAAAGACGGATTGACTTTGTTTATCAATACAATAGTAAAAGATATCCATATATCCGAAGAAGCTGCAAATGAAGTTTTTTTGAAACTATATGTAAAAAAGCCAAAATATAAAGTCCAGTATTCTTTTAAAACATGGCTTTATACTATCGGCAAGAACACAGCTATCAATTATCTTAAAAAATTCAAAAGAACAGATTATTCTAATATAGAAGACTGCTGTTATATTTCGGATGAAAAAGACATTGAAATGGATTACATCAAAGGAGAACAAAACCTTCTTATTCATCAGGCACTCAAGGCTTTAAAGGCTGAATACGCACAGATATTATATCTTATTTATTTTGAGGAATTATCCAATTCAGAAGCTGCTGAAATCATGGATAAGTCGTCTAAGCAGATCTCTGATCTCATATACTGTGCAAAAAAAGCTTTAAAAATCGAGCTGGAGAGGAGGGGGAACGATGGACAAATATGAAAAATGTGCGGCAAGTTTAATGGAACTTGGCGACAAAATTTTAGAAAAGAAAAAGCATAGAAATATGCTCATAAGACGAGTATCATTCAGCTGCGCCAGTGTATTTGCTGTTGTAATTGTCGGCTTTTTCGCATTCAGATCAATACCGCCTGAACCAGAGTTCCCAAATGATGTTATTATACCGGAAAGCACTGTAATAACAACTTCAGCATTTACAAACAATACCTCCACCCAAACGACTGCATTAGTTACTTCAAGCAGGACTGAAACAGACAGAGTATATCAGTCAACTGCTGCGGCAACAAGTTCAAAGACGAGCGTTCAAACTTCCGTTTCAGTTCAGCAGAGCACAGAAACAACTGTAAAAGACTCGTCGCAGACACAAACAGAGCCGATAACGACAAATCATCACACAGAAACAACTTCAATATATGAGGTCACTACTTCTGCTGCAACAAGTGGAAAAACAAGTAAAACAGGAACTACAACAACTGCTGTATATACACATACTACTACTACCAATGATGGACAGACATCTACGACAACTACCGTAATCAAGAAGCCTGATGAACGTATAATACTCGCAATTGAGAATACCGATTTCAGCAGAAGTGTTTCGGAATTCAAAAATGGCGAAAAATACAAATATACCGGCAATTATGTGAAACTGACAGATGTTTCTGACTATGAATATATCGGCAGTTTTAAAGTATTTTATTACTTTGGTCCGATAAAAGATGAAATGAGCAGCGTGTATAGAGTTTATGCAGTTCCTGATGAGGAGGATAAAGCTGCTGTCCAATTCGATAATTCAGACTTTTTCCTGATTTTTGAGAAATGCATACAGGAATAAAGAATGAAAATAAAAATGAAATCCAGAAGGAGGAATCACTATGAAAAAAACGATGAGAAAACTAATAGCTATTCTTTCAGGTTTTATGCTTTCAGCATTTTCCGTGGTGTCGTCTGTACCTGTAAATGCTGAGGATAACAAAGTCTTAGTATCTTCCGAGGAAACAATAACAGCTTTTGATTCTGTCGTGAATGAATCAAATGTGACCACAACGCTCCAGCCACAGTTTACTACAACTCCTACCACCACAGTATCAACAACAACTGTTACGACGGTCGCAAATCCGAAAGGGTATGATTTTGACGGAACAATTTTCAGAGAAAATTATCAGTGGTCATACTATCTTAATGATAAACTTGACCTGAGTAATCTGACGTTAAAAGTTGCGATCATAGATCCAAGGGGAGATTATCGCACAGATTATGTCAATTGTAGTTTTTCATATGAGAGCGGTAAATATTCAGACCTGTATACTTTAGATACGAGCGAAGTTGATATGTCAACTCCGGGACAGTACAAAATATACATAAGACCTAAAAAGGGCGCAATAGGCGATTTTGAGTCATTTAACTCACGTTATCTCAGTACAGGCAATTACAAAGTAAGAATGGACGGTCAGGAAAGCTACTTTACAATAACTGTAGGGGACAAAGAAAGACCTGTCGAGGTTGAGGATACCGATTTCAGATTTGTAAATTACAACGGAGATAATGATTGTGTTTCAATAACAAAAGGAATGCCTGCTGCTGTTTCACTATACGGCTATAAAGCAAAGGAATTAAATAAAGATACAATATCCCCGTCTGTATTTAAATTTGAAATAGGTGACGAGTCTATCGCAAGTCTGAATACAGATTATACAAGAGGAATAACAGTTATGATAAACGGACTCGAAATAGGCGAAACTACGTTGACAGCAACTGCTCCTAACGGCAAAACAGCAGCTATTAAAATTATTGTCCATGAATATGTGGCTCCTGTTGATGATCCACAAATGATAACAACTACAGCCATATCTACAGGACCTTTTGAAACATCACAAACAACAATAGCTAAAATCGATTACAGAGTTAAAGTAGAATATGACAAATCGCCTATGAAAATAGGTGAAAAACGAAAAGTTAAGTTCTACAATCCTGATACAAAAACAGCTAAAAACGGTAAAGTAACTACAAGTTCAGACTGTATATCAATAGCTTATGAAGAAGGAAACGACACATTTACTGTTACAGCTCTGAAAGAGGGTAAAGCAGAAATATATGTTACAGCTGAAGGCTGCACTTTCAGTTCTTATGTATATTTAGATATTATATCTTCAGAAGCTGTTAAAGGTGATGCAAACTGCGACGGTCAGCTTGATATGGCAGATGCAGTACTCATCATGCAGGCTCTTGCAAATCCCAATAAATATGGCTTAGATGGTACAGCCGAGCATCATCTTACTGAACAGGGCAAAGCTAACGCAGATATAGACGGCGACGGTCTCACAGTAGGTGACGCTCAGAAGATACAGATGAAACTCCTTGGACTTGAATGAGATAAAATCCTCGCTGAATCGGCAGCGAGAAAAGTATGATTTTTATTGGAACGCTCTACAGAAAAAACTCAGATGAACTTGAAAAATGCTGTGTTTGCTGTGTAAGGTGTGTATTTGCCGATCCTGCGTTGGTTATTCTACACACCGATAACACCGCCCCTCAATAGAAAAAGCCGATACATTTTTGTATCGGCTTTTTATTACTAATTCTTTTGATATGCCGTTTTTTACTTAGACAATTCCTCAACAATCTCTCCCAGAAGCTGACAGCTTTCGGGGGAAAGCTTTTTATTTGAGGCAGAATTACTGCTTCTGAATGCAGAGATAAGCTTGTTTACAATAACGATTTGCTCGTCGGAAAGGTTGTAGGCAGATATACGCTCTCGCTTCTCCATGCCTGATAAATAGTCCATTGATACGTTAAATATAGCGGCGAACGCCCGTACTGTTTCAAAGGTCGGTGCTTGCAAATTCTTTTCATAACGGCTTATTATGGAGCTTTCCTTGCATATTTTCCGTGCAAGCTGCTCCTGTGTGAGCCCTTTTTCTTTTCTCAGTTTTTGTAATATCATACCAAAATCATATGCATCTTCCACAAATAACACCTCGTTGTTTTGAATATATATCAAATTATACCCTTACGCACTTGATAAATATGCAAAACTATGATATAATATTTGATAAATAAACGAAATCACAAGGCAATATATTGATAATATATCAATAATGGTGAAAAATACGAAGTCAAAGCATTAAGTGATCTTATTCGTACTAAAACACAGAAAATTGTATTATTGAAAGCGAGGTTTACTGTCCCATGGTATATTTTGCCGGTTTATGCATTGCTATTCTGATATCCTTAGTTGGAGCATATCCTGTTTATAAAGCCAAAGGCAAGGAGCTGAAAAAAGATAAAAAGAGCATTTTATTGTTGCTTGGTTCACCTTTTGTTTCATTCATATTATGCTCTTTGATATATAAGCTTACGTGTACATTTACGGTATCTCATAATAAGTATTTACCGTGGCTGAGCCTGATTATCTGCACTTTAGCGGAGCTGTTTGCGGTTAATACCATATTGAAAAGCAAGCATACGGCAATAATCAGGCGTTTTTTCGTACTGTCGGTGGTTCTTGCGTTATTTGAGATATTCCTTTGTAATTACACAAGCTTTACAACAGCTCCAAAAATTGAAACCCTTGATACGTCGGTGATACAGTCGGAAGGCAATGTCGCCTGTGAAAACGGCTCTCTTATTATTTCCTCTGACAGTTCCCTTATCATTGATGAACCGCCGTCATATACGCGGGCTATAATTATTGAGCAGAAACAGGCGTACAAAGAGGCGGTAAATCCCGTTGAAGTCATATTAGGCATAAAAGATGTAACGCAGTCCTTAAACTATGAATCGGTTCGTGACCGCTTGACACCTGCTACTGGAAAGCCCCTTATTATGTCCATAACCCCGTACAAAAAGCTCTATTCTGTCAGGATTGGATATGGGGGTGTAACTGAACCTCTCACGGTAAATGCAATCAAAACCGCAAATGCAGTTCCGTTTTCGTTCTCTTTCCTGAGATTTTTCGTATTATTTGCGATGATCGGCTTTGTTATCATAGTACAGGAAAAGAACTGGAGCAATATATTATATCGTTCAAAAAATCCGCGTCAAAGGCTGATACTGCAATGTATAGCCTTGATCTGTACTATTGCAGCTTCACTCTGGCTGTGCCCTGAAAAAACTGCTGCTTATGATCCTGAGGTACGAAATACTGCGGATCCCTATGCTATGACATTTGATGCGTTTCAGAAGGATCAGATGTATTTAGACCTTGATGTAGACCAAAAGCTGCTTGAAGTCGAAAATGTTTATGACCGAACACTGCGAGATGAATCAGGAGCTTTTGCTTATTGGGATCTTGCCCTTTATGACGGTCATTATTATTGCTACTTTGGCGTAGCGCCTGTTCTGACAATGTATTACCCATTTTATTGGATAAGCGGGAAGCTGCCGACAATAGCATTCGCATCATTCATTTTCTGTACACTGGCAATATTCTTCTTTTGCCAGCTGATAATAACACTTGTAAACAGGTTCGTAAGGCATTGTAATTTTCTTCTTCTGTGTCTGGCTATACCGACAAGCGTTGCCTGCTGCGGAGTGTTCTATGTCCTGAATATCTCAAACACCTATACCCTGCCATTAGCCGCAGGACTATGTTATCTGTTTTTATGCCTGTGGACAGGCATAACAGCGACAATGAGCAGAAAAATGAGCAAGCGTATCGTGCTTCTGATATTATCGAGTGTATCATTATCTTTGTGTGCTATGTCGCGTCCCGGCATGGCATTAGGAGCTTTGATACTTGCGCCGTTTTATTTGCAGATACTTCTTGCAAAAAAGCAGCCAATGAAATATAAAATTTCACAGGCTGCTGCATTCCTTATCCCCGTTCTTTTGGGCGGAGTATTTATTCTCACCTACAATTACAGGAGATTTGGAAGTGCATTTGATTTTGGTCAGACTTATCAGCTAACAGTAAGTGATGTTCATGCTAACAGCCTGTCGCTCATGTCATTCTTTCCGATGCTGATACATTATTTTCTGCAATTACCGCGAACAAGAGCGTTATTCCCGTACTTTGAAGCAAATTTTTGCGTCATCTATAATTACGGAAAGTACACATATTTAGCAGATACGATAGGAGTATTCACATATCCTTTAATTCCTGCGAGTATGCTGCTTATGCCATTGATATTCCGCCGCATACGTTCCGCTTTTTCTATCAAAAAATGGTTTATGATTCTTTGCTTTGGTATTTCCATGATAGTTGCCTGGCAGGACTTTTGCCTCGGCGGAGCAATTACACGTTATGTTATAGACTTCCTGCCTTTACTTGTCGTCTTATCGGTATTAGTATTACTGAGCGCAGTTGATACAGACCACGGTTCAAAAACAAAGAATCGTATCTGTGCTATCATTTTTGCTGGCTCATTATTTATATCATTCTTATTGACTATCGGAGTCAGAGACAGTATCTTAATGAAATACCATAGCGAAATTTATGAAGCTGTTGAGAATATGATTGTTTTCTGGAAATAATACAAAATTAAGATATGTCATAATATAGGATTTATAGCTTTTTGCCTCGCAGAACGCACATACCATAATCCCTGCAAACGTGTAACAGTTAAATGATGTAAATCACGTAATATTGCGTTTTACTATGTTTTGCCATAAATTGTCGGAAGTGTTGGTCATTTGACCAAATGAAGACCAAAATAAAAATCGGGCAAAAATAAAACTCGGAAACCGTGATATTTCGCTGTTTCCGAGCATATGGTTTGGTGACCCGTACGGGAATTGAAAAAATCCCGAGCCTTTCAGCAGCTTTTAGTAAAATGCGAAAATGGCTGTATTTCGGCGATTTTTGAGGCTTCACTTTTAGCATCTTCACGTGATTTTAAGCGATTTTCAGTGCCAATAAGTGGTAAATAAGTGGTTGGATTGGCGCGTCTCTACCGGAAAAAATGACCAAAGCAGCTCTGATTATACGGGCAAATCCCGAACGGAACTGCTGTGTTTTTTATCAAATTGAGTTGATGTAAAAATCACGATTATCGCCTCGAAATTGTATTTAATACAATTTCGAGGCAAAAATCAAGAGAATCATGAAATATTATTGAAATTTTCAGAATACCAATAAATGGTTGAATTGGATTTCAGTCATCATTTTTCAGCAGATACCTGTTGCTTACTACCTTCATGCTCAGTTCAGCGCCGATATTGCTGCTGTATACAGGCTCAGTAGGACGAATAACGATACCTTCTTTTTTACCGCCGTTGGGATAGTTTCCGTCTGCTCGTTCAAGCAGAGCTTCAACGGTTGGGTATTTAGCAGGCAGGTCTGTACCGACCTCTTCTATCGGAACAGCAGCAAACTCCAGTTCCCTGCATATTTCAAGCATTCTTTCAAGTCCTACACGCTTGCCGTTCTCCATTACAGTGAAAACATACCACTCAGGTCTTTTGAGCTTCAGACGGTTCTGCTGTATACCCGGAGCGCAAAGCTCTCCTTGTACGGTGATAGAAGTAAGTCCTTCTTTTCCCATAAATACTTCGAGTTTTTCCTTGTAGCCGCGATCGTTGACAAGCTTGTAGAAATCGCTGTTGCCGTCATCCTTGTACTCGTAGTTATGACCTGTAACATGGAAACCGTCTTCATCTATGCCGATAGAATGGGAGCTTCCGTCCATTTTAGTGCTGATGTAGTACTCAAGTCCTGTGAACTCATTTATGAGCTCAGGTGCAGCCTGCACTCTTGTCTCATCGGTATGAGGAATACTTCTCGGCAGGTTTCCTATGACAGTACCGCCGGAGGTTGCTCGCTCCTCTATCTCCCACTTGCGGACTCCGAGTATCTCGGTAACATCTGCTCCAAGCTCAATTTCAGTCGGTATTTCGGGGAATATACTTATAGGCAGCAAAAGTCCCTGCGATACCTGTCCTCGGAATTTTTGAGTTTTCAGACGGAATCCCTCGCCCATGATGTCAGTGTTTTTGTAGCTGGACGCTCTCAGAAATTCAAACTCAGGTCTGACGGGAATAAAGCTGTCTATCTCAAAATATACGGCTAAGTCCATAGGCTTGAACTGTCCCTTGTTTACTACGCACTGCCAGCCAAGAACATAAGCCAGCTCTATTCTGTCAGCACCTTCGATAGGTTCTATCTTCCATATTCTTTGTATACTTGCTAATTTTCTGCTCATTGTTATCGTTTCCTTTCATAGTTTTTGGTGGTTCCCGTTGGAAGGCTCGAACTTCCATTATCGGAGTCAAAGACCGATGTCCTGCCCATTAGACGAAACGGAATGTGTGAAAACTATCTGTAAAACATGACAGTGCCATAAGCGAAAGCAGACTGACAGGCTCATAAAAAGTGAGCGAGTAAAACGAGCGCCATCGTGGAAGGGAGCACAGGCACTGTGCTGGAGACTGTGACAGGATTTGAACCTGCGCTCATGGAGTTGCAGTCCATTGCCTTTCCACTTGGCTACACAGTCATCGTTGTGTATATGCTGCAAATCAGATATGGCTTAATGCGCGTAAAAAAATTGCGAATCAGAAAAACTGAACCGCGAAACTGCACGGACTCGCTCTGCGTTGGTTCCCGCTGAAAGAATCGAACTTACATCTTCTGCGTCAGAAGCAGATGTCCTACCATTAGACGAAGCGGAATTATCTCACCCCGCCCGACATGGGCGGGAGTGTCTAATTAGTTATAATTATCTCGTCAATAGGCACATCAAGTATATGTGCCAGTATGACTATGTTGTCGATAGAGGGCATAGCGTCTCCTCTCATCCACTTGAATATCGCTTGCGGCGTGTTGAAGCCGAATACTGTTTGTACATCAGCCACCTTGAGTCCTTTGCCTTTTATCAAAGCTCTGATGTTAGCGCCTGTTGCTGTCATGTTTATTGTCGGAGTTGTAAGCATAATAAAAAAGCCACCTTTCTGATAGAATAATAAAAACCGCCTGTGTGAGTTGATACTGCACACAGACGGCTATGTTCTATCAGAAGATGGTTTACAATGCAACACTATCTCTGCTCACCTTTTTAGGATGACCGAACAAGCACTTTTCTGTCCTGTGCGCAGCAAAACTGAGCCATTATCCTCCTGCTGGAAGAAATAGCTTGACTGCTGGAAATCAAAAGCACAAATGTATGCAGACATAGCGTTGTTCATGATAGCGTTCATTGTTTTCACCCTTTCGTTAGTAAGAATTCCGGGAGCTTTTCCCTTGTGTTGACATCATTATATCACGGCATTGCGGAAATGTCAAGTAAACCTGTGGTATAGTTTTTATCGGCAAGAATTTCTATGTATCATCATTGATTTTTTGCCGATAATATGATATAATAGAACTATGGAGGTGATACCGTGGAATACAGAAGTGTAGCCGAAATTGCTGAATTATGGGGGATATCCGAAAGAACAGTCCGCAACTACTGTGCGGAAAGACGCATCGAAGGCGCTGTCCTTATCGGCAAAACATGGAAAATCCCTGCCGATGCTGTCAGACCGGGACGCCGAAAACTGAAACGTCCAGAGACACTGCTTGAGGTTCTCAGAGAGCAGAAAAGCAGTAATCAGCACGGTGGTATCTATCACAAGTTACAGATCGAGCTGACCTATAATTCCAATCATATTGAGGGAAGCAAGCTGACCCACGACCAGACGCGATATATATTCGAGACCAACACCTTAGGCTTTGAAAATGAAGCCGTTAACGTCGACGATATTGTCGAGACGGTCAACCACTTCCGCTGTATCGACTATGTTATCGAGAACGCAGAAAAGCCTTTAACAGAGGCGTTTATCAAGGAGCTTCACAAGATGCTGAAAACAGGTACTGCCGACAGCAGAAAGGATTGGTTTGCAGTTGGCAAGTATAAGAAGTTCGCTAATGAAGTAGGCGGAGAAATTACTACCGCTCCCGATGAAGTGCCTGCACAAATGAAAAAGCTCGTATTACAGTACAATGACCTGAAAAAAATCACACTTGAAGATATAATTGACTTCCACTATCAGTTTGAGTCCATACATCCATTTCAGGACGGCAACGGCAGAGTAGGCAGGCTTATTATGCTGAAGGAGTGTCTGAGCCGTGATATAGTCCCGTTCATCATATCCGACGATCTGAAGATGTTCTACTATCGCGGACTAAAGAACTGGGAACAGGAACGCGGCTGGCTGACGGATACGGTACTGACTGCACAGGACCGTTTCAAGGCTTATCTTGATTATTTTCAGATCAGATATCAGGTATGATATAATAACAGTCATAAGGAGACTACTATGGTCGAAACAGAACGCTTGAAAATATACCCTGCCTCAAAAGAGCAGATGGAAGCATTTATAGAAGCACAAACAGTTGATGTCCTTAAAGCTGCATACACCGAAATGCTGAACGGTTGCATTGAACATTCCGAACAGTGGGATTGGTATGCGATATGGATGATTGAGTTGAAAAACGGAACGCATATCGGTGAATTGTGCTTCAAAGGTCTTTCACCTGATGGTGTTGCTGAGATAGGATATGGTATCAACGATGAGTATCAGGGATATGGCTATGCAACCGAAGCCGTGAAAGCAGTATCTGAATGGGCACTTAAACAGCCAAATGTTACGGCTCTGGAAGCCGAAACAAATGAAGATAATATTTCTTCAAAACGAGTGCTTGATAAGTGCGGATTTGTCCCTAACGGAACGGTCGGCGAAGAAGGTCCCAGATATACACTAAAAAACATATGATAGAAGTAAGATATAATGAATAACATATTTCACTATACCTCTCCCATCGGCGGTATCACCCTTGCTAGTGACGGCGAAGCTCTGACAGGACTTTGGTTTTACGGGCAGAAATACTTTCCCCGTAAACTTGTTGAAGAAAGCAGCGAAGCAGAGCTGCCGATATTCATGCAGACCTGCAACTGGCTGGATATTTATTTCAGCGAAAAAGAGCCAGATTTCACTCCGCCTATAAGCCTGCACACAACACCGTTCCGAAAGGCAGTATACGACATACTTCTTACGATACCTTACGGACAGACTATGACCTATGGCGAGATAGCAAATATCATCGCAAATCAGCAAGGTGCTGAGCATATGTCGGCTCAGGCAGTCGGCAGTGCTGTGGGACATAACCCTATCTCGATAATAATTCCCTGTCACAGAGTTGTCGGAGCAGACGGCAGTCTGACAGGCTATGCAGGCGGTTTGGATAAAAAGACAGCCCTTCTGAAACTTGAGAAGTACGAAATATAATGAAAAAGGCAGCCGCAATGGCTGCCTTCTTACTGTTCACGATATTTATCATCAGATTTTTATAACTACCTCTATGCCGCTGTCCACAGCCTTTCGGAACTTCTCTCCGTCAGCAGGACTTCCTACCACTGTTCCGTAGTGGATAGGTATCGCGTACTTCGGACGGATAGTGTTAGCGAGCTCCGCAGCCTGTAAAGCATCGGTGGTGAAAGTTCCTCCCGCAGGAATGAGCGCAATGTCGCACTTGACCTGTTTGTTGTCGAGAGTGATGTCCGTATCACCTGCAATGTAAATGCGTCCGTGGTCGGGACTGTCGATGATGTATCCCAGCCAGCCGTTGGACTTGGGGTGGAAGGGCTTGTCTATATTGTACGCAGGAACAGCCTCGAATCTGATACCTAGGACCTCAAACTGCTCGCCTGCGGAGACCTGCTTCACGGTCAGACCAAGCTCTTTTGGCTCGTTTACAGTGTCCGGACAGACGATGATAGTGTCGGACTTCATTACCTTACGGATATCATCAGGGGAGTAGTGGTCGAAGTGGCTGTGTGTGATGAGGATAATGTCAGCATCGTGCGGTGCGTCGTTGATGTTGTAGGGATCGGAGTAAATGATCTTTCCTTCGTCAATGCTGATACTGCTTTGTTCGTTTATGGTTATGAAATCAAGCATGGTGAGACCTCCCTGTCGGTATTTTTCTACAATTATAGCATAGATCGGCGTGGATAGCAAGCAATTTTTCGTTGTTAATATAAAACCTGTGTATTATAGAGCTTTTATTGACACGGCAGTGATGCTATGATATAATGTTTACTAATATAAATCGAGATTTGTAAGACGATTGAGGAAGTAGAATGTATATTGTTACAGCAGAAGAAAACCAGATAAAAACAATTGTAGACATATCTGTCAGAGCATTTGAAACAGACGTAAATGTCGGCGGTGCAAAAGGTGACTGTCCGCCCGGATATGATTCGGTAGAATGGCATAAACAGATGGCTCAAGAGGGGCATTTGTATCAAGCAATGATAGGAAAAGATATTGTGGGAGCAGCCGTCATATTCCCGGATGAAACAAAA